>MDTA01013317.1_pt1 | contig 18317 bp, 18 predicted proteins | sample 811151 | NCBI WGS metagenome assembly MDTA01 (sample SAMN05326648, study PRJNA326480) | marine metagenome | isolation source: seawater | place: Indian Ocean: South | collected 2010
AAAATGGTTATTAATATACACCCATCTCTACTGCCAAAGTTCAAAGGGCTCAATACTTTTGCAAGAGTATTAAAAAATAATGAAAAGAAGACTGGTTGTACAGTTCATATTGTGAATGAAAAGCTTGATAGTGGAAATATAATAGTAAAAAAAAGTTTTTTTATAGAGTCAAATGACGATGAGGAGTCCCTTAAGAAAAAAACTCAAAAATTAGAATATCAAGCCTTTCCAGAGGCAATAATAAGAATTTATAGGAATCATTAGTCTTTAAAAAAAAAATCAATTTCTTGTTTTGCATTTTCTAATGAGTCTGACCCATGGACTGAATTTTTATCGATTGAAATTCCATAAAGTTTTCTTATAGTATTTTCTTCAGCTTTTTTTGGGTCTGTTGCACCCATTAATTTTCTGTTAGCTAAAACAGCATTTTTTCCTTCAAGAATCATTACAACTATTGGTCCTGAAGACAAATAATTACATAAATCATTATAAAATGGTTTCGATTGGTGAACTTTATAAAACTCGGCTGCCTCTTCTTTAGTAATATGTATTTTTTTTAGGTTATTTATTTTAAGATCATTTTTTTCAAAAATTTTTTTAATTTTTTCTATTAAATTTCTTTCTACTGCATCTGGTTTAATTATTGATAAAGTTTGCTCTAAACTACTCATAATTATCTTCTATCATTTGATTTAACAAACGTACTCCGAAGCCAGTTGCGCCACCTGAATTTAACGCGCCGCCGTATTTTGAAAAAGCCATACCAGCAATGTCTAAATGTGCCCATGGAGTTTTATTTAAAATAAATCTCTGAAGAAATTGAGCCGCAGTTGTTGAACCAGCGCCGCCAACATAATTAATGTTTTGCACATCAGCATTTTTTGAATTCATGAGTTTATCGTAATTTTTATGTAAAGGCATTCTCCATACTTTTTCCTCAACTTTTTCACCTGCATTAAAAATTTGTTTAGATAATTTATCATTATTAGAAAATAAACCAGCATATTCGGATCCCAAACAAACTATGATCGCACCTGTAAGTGTAGCTAGGTCCACTATAAATTTTGGTTTAAATTTTTTTTCTGTAAAAGTTAAAGCGTCAGCTAAAACTAATCTACCTTCTGCATCTGTATTTAAGACTTCAATAGTTTTTCCACTATAAGATTTTACTATATCCCCAGGTCTTTGAGCATTTCCACTTACCATATTTTCTACAAGCCCAACTACACCTACTGCATTAATTTTTGCTTTTCTTAATGCTAAATTTTTCATTAAACCAACTACCGTTGCTGAACCTGCCATGTCGTAAGTCATATCTTCCATAAATCTTGCAGGTTTTAAAGAATATCCACCAGTGTCAAAACAAACTCCTTTACCTACAAATGCTAAAGGTTTTGAATTATTTTTTGCACCTTTCCATTCCATAGTAACTAGATAAGATCCTCTAATACTTCCCTGGCCTACACCTAGTAAAGCATTCATCCCAAGTTTTTTTAGTTTCTTCTCATCGTATATATTTATTTTCAAACCGTCTTTTTTAAGTGAATTTAATCTTTTAGCATATTCATCGGGATGTAAAACATTACCAGGTTCAGAAACTAAGTCTCTTGCATAGAAAGTACCCTCTTCTAGTGCTTTAAATTTTATTTGATTTTGTAAAGAGAGTTTATTTTTATTACCAACCACATTTATAGAAATAATTTTTTTTTCTTTCTTAGTTTTATATTTTTTAAATTCATAAGATTTTAATTTTAAACCGTGCAGGAAATGACCTAAAAATTTTTCAGATTTAGTTTCAATACTATCTGAAATTAAAAAATATTCACTATTTTTACTAGTTTTAATAAATCCATAAAATTCTGCACCTAAGTTTTCTGCGTCAAAAGTTTTTAATTTTTCATTTGTAGAAATTAGAACTATCTTTTTTTTTGAACTAATCTCGAAAACAAGTAATTTTTTTTTCAAATCACTAGTTTTCAGTAAATCGTTGATATATGAAAAATCTGAATTAGAAAGATAACTTTTTAAATTATTTATTTTGTAACCTTCTTTTGAAAATAAAATAAGATTAGAAGATAATTTATTAAATGCTTTTTTAGAGTAATTAATTTTTATAGACATAATTTTACAAAAAACCTATTAGTGACAGTGATATAAGTCCAAAAATATAAGTTTTCAATGAAAATTTAATCATATTTAAACCTTCAGTTGAATTTATATAATGGATGCATTATTTATATACAATATATTGCAATGCTTCAAAACAAAATTTATCAGAATTTTTTTATAGAAATTATAAAAACATTTTTTATAACCGTTTTTGGTCTGTCAATAATCGCTTTAACAGTAAGGGCTGTAAGTTTTTTAGATTTAATTGTGGATAATGGATATCCATTAACGACTTATTTTCAATACTCTTTCTTGAATCTCTTTGGAATAGCACCAAAATTCATACCTTTGGCGTTTCTAATTTCTTTAATTGTGTTTATTCTAAAACATACAGAGGAGAGTGAATTTGTAATACTTTGGACCTCTGGAGTAAAAAAAATACATGTGGTTAATCTTTTTTTAAGTACTTCTGTATTTGTTTTAATTATTTATATTACACTATCTGCATTTTTAACCCCTATAGCTTTAAACAAGTCAAGACAATTGTTAAGCAAAGATCAGTTAAATTCGTTTTTACCTACAATTAGATCGCAACAATTTAGTGACTCATTTAAGGGTTTCACTTTCATAGTAGGAAAAAAATTCAAAAATGAAATCCAAAATATTTTTTTATATGATACAGGAAAAAACTTAAAAAATTTATCATCAAATGCAACTAGTGAAATAAATACGACTATAGTTGCTGAAAAAGGTGTAGTTGAAGAAAGAAAAATGTTCCTTTTTAATGGGCAAATTATTTCATCAAAAAGAGATAATGAAAAAAATGAAGTAATTAAATTCGATCAATTAAATATTGATTTAGGTGATTTAGTAACTACAACAATAAAAAAACCTAAATTACAGGAAACATCTACTATAGATTTAATTAAGTGTCTGACGTCTAAATTTAATAAACCAAACTTTTGTGAACAGGATGATGCAAAAAAAGAAATTTTACCAATTTTAATGAGGAGAATAATATTACCTTTTTATATACCAGTCATTACCTTAATTTGTTCTTTATTATTAATTAAGAATAGAAAAATTTTTTCAAATAAAATTTCCATTTTTATTTATAGTTTTTTAATACTAGTGCTTACTGAAATATTTATCAGATATACAGGTCTTAATTCTTTTTTAAGAATAATCTATATTATTTTACCTTTTATTTTTGTAGCTTTTTTTTATTTTTTTCTATTATTTAAATTTTCAAGAGAAACAAAGACAACATGAATAATATCCTTTTTAATTATCTTCTTAAAAATTTTTTAAAAACTGCTCTTTTAGTGATTTTAGGAACTTATTGCTTTGGAGTAATATTAAATTTGTTTGAAGAAATAGAATTTTTTAAAAATATTGATGTAAGTTTTTTTACGCCCTTAATGCTTACAAGTATATTTGTTCCAAGCATGATCACAAAACTTTTACCTTTCATCATTTTTATATCAAGTATGGTTTTCATGTTAAGGATAAGAAATAATAAAGATATGCTTACACTTAAAGTTTACGGATATTCTAATATTAAGATTTTTTTTATTCTTGCAACTACCTCCTTTGTGCTTGGTTGGTTGATTTTGATTATTGTAAATCCGATTACATCATCTATGGTAAAGTACTATGAAAAAACTAAATCCCAGTATGCTCGTGATATTGATCACTTAGTAACATTTAATAAAAACGGATTATGGATTAAAGAAAATCTAGAAAGCGGTGAGAGAGTGATAACTGCGTCTAAAACTGAGGGTTATAATTTAATAGATGTAAAAATATTTCACTTGAATGAAAAGTATAATCTATATGAGAAAATTTATTCACCTAAAGTAAATATTAAATCTAACCAATGGGAATTAATTGAAGTAACGATATCATCACCTAAAGGGGGTGTTTTTGAAAAAAAAGAATTAGACAGTTATAACTTGTACTCCAAATACAATTACGAAAAAATAACAAGTTTATTTAATAACTTTGATACAATTTCTTTCTTAGACCTAATTATAAACTATAAGAATCTTCAAAAAAATGGCTACAATCAAAGTTTTTTAAATCAGAGTTTACACACTATGCTTTCTCTTCCATTTTTTCTATTTTTAATGACTGCTTTAGCAGCAATTTTAACAATGAATACTTTGAAAAAATCTGATGGTTTTAGGTTTATAATTTTGGGGTTAATTGTAAGTGTTTTGATATATTATTTAAAAGATCTGTCTCTTGCGTTAGGTCAAACAGATAGAGTTCCGTTAATTCTAGCAATATGGGCACCAATTATTGCGCTTAGTTTTTTTACTTTTATTGGAGTTTTGCAGATTAATGAAAAATAAATTAATAATAATTTTTTTTATCTTTTCTTTTTATACAAAATCGCTAGCAGAAAATATATTAATCGAGGCTAAAAATATTATTTTAGATAAAGATAATGTGACATCTACTTTTGAAAATGAGGTAATAATAAAAACTAGAAATAAAATAATTAAAAGTGACTTTGTAAAGTATAATAAGAAATTAGGTTTTCTAATTTTAAAAGATAATATTGAAGTAAGAGATGAGAAAAATAATATTATCAAGTCCAATAAAGCTGAGTATTTTGAAAAAGAAGAAATATTTAAAAGTGATGGTATTACAACTATTCTGAATAATGAGGGTTATCAAATTGAAACTGAGAATATAATTTTTGATAATAAAAAAGAGATTATATCTTCATCAAGTAAAACCTCTATTAGAGACAAAGATTCTAATCAAATTTATTTAGATAATTTTGAATATCTAATTGCAGAAAATATTTTTAAATCAGTTGGATATATTAAAATCAAAGATGCTAAAGAAAATATATATGAATTTTCTCAAATATATATAGATACAAAAAAAAAGAAATTTTAGGAACCGATATTAAAACTTATCTAAACAATAAAGATTTTAAAATTGACAAAAGAAATAAACCTCGTGTTTTTGCAAATTCTTTGAAGTTAAGTAATAAACAGAGTTCATTTAATAAAAGTGTTTTTACTTTATGCGATTATAGAAAAAATGATAAATGTCCACCTTGGTCAATACAGGCATCCAAAATGTTACATGATAATAAAAAGAAAACAATTTATTATGATAATGCAGTAATTAAAATTTACGATATCCCAATTTTTTATTTTCCACGATTGTCTCATCCTGATCCAACAGTCGAAAGACGATCAGGTTTTTTACCACCAGCTATCTCTGATTCTAAAAATTTAGGACTAGGTGTGTCAGTTCCATATTTTTTTGCAATTGATGTAGATAAAAATTTCACTTTGAAAAGTAAAATCTTTAATACAGAAAATCCATTGTTTGTTGGAGAATATCATCAAGCATTTAGAAATTCTAATTTTTTATCTGATTTTGGATATACTGATGGGTATAAAAAAACAAGTAAAACAAAAAAAGCTGGGAGCAAAACTCATTTCTTCTCAAAATTTGTAAAAAACTATCAAGGAAAAAATAATTCAAAAAATTCTTTGAGTTTGTCTGTTCAAGATATTTCAAATGATAAATATCTAAAATTATATAAAATTAAATCTAATCTTGTAGATTATAACAAAGATACTTTAGAGAGCTCTCTAAAATTTACCCATGAAAAAGAAGATTTTTTCTTTGGGTTAAATGCAAGTGTTTACGAAACACTTAAGGAAACTTATAATGACAAATATGAGTATATTTTTCCTGAAATTACATTAGATAAAAATTTATTTAGTGATGAAAAAAAAGGAAATCTTGATCTACAAACAAATTTAAAAGTTCACAATTACGATACTAACAAATTAACAAATTTTTTAGTAAATGATTTAACATGGACATCAAGAAACTTATTTTTTGATACTGGTCTCAAAGGAAAATTTTTAGGTAATTTTAAAAATATCAATTATGAGGCAAAAAATGTGGAACCATTCAAAGAAGATACAACGAATGAGTTTTATGGCGCATTAGGTTTCTTATCAGAGTTAAATTTAAAGAAAATTCAAGGAAATTCATTACAATATTTAAAACCAAAAATGCTTTTTAGATACTCACCTGGTAGCATGAGAAAAGAAGATAGTGGCGCTAGATTAGACCCAATTAATGCATTTAGTTTTAATAGACTTGACAATATGAATAATTTTGAAACAGGGCTTTCAAGTACCTTAGGTCTTGATTATAAAATTATAAAGGAAAATAATGAATTTGACTTCTCCATCGCACAGATAATTAATCAAAAGGAAAATAAAAAAATGGCAGACAAAACAAGTTTAAATGAAAAATTATCAGATTTAGTAGGTAACGCAAATCTTAAATTAAATAAAAACTTTTCTTTAAACTATAATTTTGCTTTAGACCAAAATTATAGTGATTTAAATTATAATGAAATTGGAACCAAAATAAATTTTGGTAATACTAATATAGATTTTAACTATCTTCGAGAGAAAAAACACATAGGTGAGCAAGATTATTTTAACACGAAGGTAAATATCAAAAATAACGATAGCGGCTTATTCACTTTTGAAACAAAACGTAATTTAATCTCTAATTCATCTGAATTTTATAATTTAAGTTATGAGTATATCAATGATTGTCTAAGAGCAGGACTTGTATATCGAAGAGAGTTTTATAATGACTCCGAGCTAGAATCAGAAAATTCTTTAATGTTTAAAATCACTTTAACACCTTTTGGTAGCATAAACTCTCCAACTTTTAGCAAATGAAGAAAAGGTATTTATTATTACTAATAAGTTCAATCATTTTTTTTGTAAACGTGAATGTTGTAGCAAAAATTGTAAATAAGATTGTAGTAAAAGTTGAAAACAAAATTATCACAAATTATGAAATTAAAAATAAAATATTAACTACTTTAATTTTAGCGAATGAGGAAATTAATCAAGAAAATATAAATTCATTGAAAAATCAAGCCCTGGATTCATTAATAAATTTAAAATTAAAAGAGATTGAGGTTTCAAAATATAAAATCAAAAGGAATGAAAACCAAATTCAAAAGTATTTAAATTCTATTTCTCTTAATAATATACAGGATCTAAAAGGAAAATTTGTTTCAAATAAATTAGATTATGAATTATTTTTAAATGAAATTGAAACTCAAATTAAATGGCAAGAATATATATATAATATTTATTCAAAAAAAATTGAATTAGATGAGAACTCCATAAATGACGAAGTTGCTAAAATAATTGAAAATAATTCCTTAATTGAAGAATTCAATATTTCTGAGATAGAAATCCAATCTAGTAATTTAAAATCAGACAATGAAAGAGTCTCAGAAATTAAAAGGTCTATTGAAAATGTAGGTTTCGAAAACACAGCTCTAAAATATAGTATATCCTCTACATCTTCAGAAAAAGGTAGTCTAGGATGGATAAATGGTAAATCTTTATCTAGAAATATTTATAGTTCAATAAAGAATTTAGAACCTGGTGAAATATCAAATCCTATAAAGAGACAAAATAGTATTTTATTTTTAAAACTTAATGATTTAAAAACTTCTAAGGCAAATAACTTAATAAAGGATGATTTAAAAGAAAAAATTATTAATCAAAAAAAGACAGAATTATTTAACTTATATTCAAATAGTCATTTATCCAAACTTAAAAATACAAGTTTAATAGAATATTAATGAGAAAAAAAATTTTAATAGTCTTGGGTGATCCAAATAGCGTTAATTCAGAAATAATTTTTAAAAGCCTGAGGCAAATTAATAATTCTTTAAGGAATAGTATTTATTTAATTGCAAATTATGATTTATTAAAAAAACAATTTCGAAAATTAAAATATTCTTTAAATTTAAGTCATATAGAAAACATCAATCAAAAAATAAGTTCAAAAAATATAAAGGTATTAAATTTAGATTTGAAATTTAAAAATCCTTTTAAAGTGTCAAAAAAACAGTCATCAGAATTTGTAAAAAAATCACTTAATTATGCTCATAAATTAGCAAAAAAAAAAGAGGTTTGTGGAATTATTAACTGTGCAATAGATAAAAGTTTATTAGATATAAAAGGCAAAGGTGTAACAGAATACCTAGCCAGAAAATGTAATATTCCCAAAGAATCTGAGGTAATGTTAATTTATAATAATAAGCTTTCTGTAAGTCCTGTAACTACACATATTGATGTTAGTCAAATTAGTAAAAATATTAATAAAAAATTATTAATTAAAAAGATTCAAACTATTGAATATTCTTTTAAGAAATATTTTAAAAAAAAACCAAGGATAGCAATTTTAGGATTAAATCCACATAATTCAGAGATGAAAAAAAATTCAATTGAAAAAAAAGTAATTTTACCAACAGTAAAGAAACTTCAAAAATTAGGAATAAAAGTAAATGGACCGTTAGTAGCTGATACTATTTTTATCAATGAATTTAAAAATTATGACGTAATTATAGGAATGTATCATGATCAAGTATTAGCGCCTTTCAAAGCTTTATATAAATTTGATGCTATAAATATTACTTTAGGTTTGAAATACCTTAGAACATCACCAGATCATGGAACAGCAAAAAACTTAATTGGAAAAAATAAAGCTAATCCTTTAAGCCTTATTAATTGTATTAATTTTATTAATAAATTTGGAATTTGATGTTTGTCAAAAAATCTCTTGGTCAAAATTTCTTAATTGATAAAAATATTATCAAAAAAATTGTTAATTTAGTTGATTTAAAAAATAAAAATATAATAGAAATTGGTCCTGGTACAGGATCTTTAACAGAAGAAATTTTAATTAAAAAACCTAAATCATTATATTTAATTGAAAAAGATAAACATCTTTTCGATAAATTAAATAAAAAGTACGATGGAAATAAAATAATTAAAATTTTTAATTTTGATATTTTAAGATTTGATTTAGAAAAAATAATTAAAAAAAATACAGTTATATTAGGAAATCTACCTTATAATATATCTTCTCAAATCCTTGTAAAAATTTTAAAATTAAAACTTTGGCCTCCTAATTTTCATAGTCTGGTTTTTATGTTTCAAAAAGAATTGGCAGATAAAATTTCAGGAAAATATGCATCTAAAAATTACGGAAGGCTATCTATTTTAACAAACTATAGGTTGAAAATTAAAGATAAATTTTTAGTTTCACCTAATTGTTTTTTTCCTAAACCTAAAGTAATTTCTCAGGTTATTCATTTTCAGCCAAAAAAGATGATTCCAATAAAATTAAAAAGTGTAGGAAATTTAGAAAAAATAACTAATACACTTTTTTCAAATAAAAGAAAAATGATCAATAAAAATATTAAAAAACTATTAAATTATAATGATTTAAGTAAAATTAATATTGATTTAAGTGCAAGACCTTCAGAAATAAAGCCAGAAATTTTTTATGAGATTACTAAAATTTATGAGCTGAAGTAGGTAATTTGCTTTTGCCTATTTCAATGATATTTTCAATTTGCCTAAAACAATTATCAAGATTTTTATTTATAATTATAAAATCATAATCATTCCAATGTTTAATATCATTATCAAATGCATTGAACCTTTTTTCCACCTCATCTTTACTATTCTGATTTCTGCTAATCAATCTATTTTTTAATTCTTTTTTATCAATAATCAGAAATATTTTGATTAATTTCAGATTTTTAAATTTGGACAATTGTTTTGTACCTTGCCAGTCTATATCAAAAAGTATGTCATTTTTTAGAATAGCCTCATCTACGTTTTTTTTTAGAGTTCCATAATAATTTTCAAAGATTTTAGCGTATTCATAAAACTTATTTTCATCGATGAGTTGTTCAAATTTTTCTTTTGAAACAAAGTTATAGTCAATTCCATCAATTTCATTTGATCTTGGTGATCTTGTAGTATGAGAAACTGATATTTTGAAATTCTGATATTTTTGTTGGATTTTCTTCGTTAGTGTAGTTTTTCCAACGCCGGAAGGAGAAGATAATATAACCATGATATTTTCTTTATCATGTGTCATTTTAAAATATATATTTTCTAGTTCGACTTACTTTCAATAAACTTAATTGCATCACCTACAGTTAAAATCTTTTCAGCTTCGCTATCAGAAATCTCTGATCCGAATTCTTCTTCGAAAGCCATAACTAATTCTACTGTATCTAAACTATCTGCACCTAGGTCATCAATAAAGCTAGCTTCCTCTGTAACCTTTTCCTCTTCAATACCTAAATGATCTGCAACTATTTTTTTTATTTTACTTTTTATATCTTCTGACATGAATTCCTTTCGTGTGTATAATTTCTTATTAGATTATTAATTAGAATTGTCAAGCCATATACATTCCACCATTTACATGGATGGTCTCTCCATTAATATAATTTGCCATATCTGATGCTAAAAATGCAACACAATTAGAAACATCATGTCCAGAACCTAAATTTCCAGAAGGAATTTTACTAATTAGATTTTTTTTTACTTCCTCACTAATTTTATCTGTCATATCTGTTTTAATAAATCCAGGCGATACACAATTAATATTTATATTTTTTCTGGCATACTCTATAGCTAAACTTTTTGAAAAAGCAACTATTCCAGCTTTTGATGCTGAATAGTTTGCTTGGCCTAGATTACCTGTATGTCCTACTATTGAGGTAATGTTAATAATTTTTCCATGTTTTTTCTTTAACATTTTTTTTATTGCAAATTTACACATTAGAAAAGTAGATGTTAGATTTATATCAATTACTTTTCTCCAACTTTCTTCCGTAAGTCTAATTGATAAATTGTCTAAGGTTATTCCAGCATTATTTATTAAAATATCGAGACCATCTAAATTTTTATCAACTTGATCTATAAAATCTTCTATTTTATCATGATTGTCTAATTTGAATTTTTCAATATTAATTTTTGGATATGTGCTTTTAAGCTTTTTTAGTTTTTCATCATTTGTTCCTGTTGCTAAAACAGTTGACCCAAGTTTGTCAAATTTTTCAACAAGGCAATTTCCTATACCTCCTGTTGCTCCAGTTATTAAAACCTTTTTATTTTTAAGATCCATTTTTTAAATTTTTAATATCAGTTATTGAGTTAATTGAAAAGCAGTTTGCGTCTTTTAATGTTCTTTTTACCATACCTGTTAAAACTTTACCTGGACCTATTTCTATAAAATTTTTAACACCATCAATTGACATTTTTATTAAGCTTTCTCGCCATCTTACTGTTGAAAAGATTTGTTGTACTAATAATTTTTTAATATTACTTGGGTCTTGCTCCGGTAAAGCAGTTACATTATTTATAATTTTTAATAAAGGTTTTCTAAAATTTGTAGCATTAATTTTTTCACTCATAGTTTCTGCAGCAGATTTCATTAGTGAACAGTGAAAAGGAGCGCTTACTTTTAATGGAATTGTTTTAATTTTTTTTTCTTTAAAAATTAATTGAAGACTTTGAACTTTAAGCTTATCACCACTGATTATTATTTGACCATCAGCATTATCATTTGCAATTTCACATACGCCTTCTTCATCTAACTCATTTTGAATTATTTTTTTTATTTCTTTAATGTTAGAACCTAAAACTGCTATCATGCTACCTTTGCCAACTGGTACTGACTCTTGCATTGCTTTTCCTCGTTCATGAAGTAAATATATTGCATCAGTAAAACTTATTGAGTCAGAGCAGACTAAAGCACTATACTCTCCTAAAGAGTGGCCTGCTAAATATTTAAAATCACTTAGATTGAAATTGAATTCATCTCTTAAAACTTTAAAAATAGAATAACTTACTGTTAATATAGCTGGTTGAGTATTTTTTGTTAATTGCAGATCATTTTCGGGTCCTTCAAGAATGATTTTTGAAATGGGGTAATTAAGTTTGTCGTCGGCCTCACTAAATATTTTTTTTACAATTTCGAAATTATTATAAAATTCAGATCCCATACCAACAACTTGGGAACCTTGTCCAGGAAACAATAGAGCTCTCATTTTTTATAATAATAAAGTTAAATATTAGTATTGCTATAATTCTTCATTATAGTATAACCCAGTTTTTATAAACAATTAATAAACTTAATTAACAAAAAAAATGGCTTTTTACGAAAATACAATTGTTGCTAAGCAGGATTTAGCAGAAAAAGAAATAAAAACTTTAAAAGACAAATATAATGATCTTATAAACTCTTCATCGGGAAAAGTTCTAAAAATCGAGGAATGGGGATTATTGAGTTTAGCTAATAAAATTAAGAATTATAAAAAAGCGATATTTATTCATTATAAATTTGAGGGCAATAAACAAACTCTGAGCGAAATTGAGAAAAAGCTTAAAATTGATAATACAGTGTTGAGACATTTAACTGTTAAGTATAAGAAATTAGATACAAAAAGTGAATTTTTTAAAAAAGATAAGTAATTTTTATGAAAAGAAAAAATAAAAAATTTCAAAAAAAAGGTGTTAATTCTTTAAATAAACTAAGTTTATTTCAAAAAAATGATGGCAAATTTTCAAAAAGATGTCCTTTATCAATTAAAAACGCTCCTGTAATTGACTATAAAAATGTAGGTCTGCTTAAAAAATATACGTCAGATAACGGAAAGATAATCTCGTCTAAAATTACTTCTGTTTCTTTTAAAAAACAAAAAAAACTCACTAGAGAAATCAAAAAGGCAAAAATATTGGGTTTAATTTAGATATGGAAATTATACTTTTAGAAAATATACTAAATTTAGGAAATATAGGAGATAAAGTTAAAGTTAAGAACGGTTATGGAAGAAATTTTCTTTTAAAACAAGGTAAAGCCCTTAGATTTAACAAAGAAAATCTTGAATTTGTAAGTAAAAAAAAAGATGAATTAAACAAAAAAAACGTTGAAATTAAAAACAAATTTAAAGAAATAGCAAAATTAGTAAATAATAAATCTTTTGTATTTAACAAAGAAAGTAAAGAAAACGGTGAACTTTATGGATCAATTAAACCAAAAGAAATAACTAATTTAATTAAAGAAAAAGTAAGCGCTGAAGTAAGTCCGTCGCAAATAATTTTAAAAGAAAACTTAAATAAATTAGGGACTTTCAAAGTAAATATAAATTTCCACTCTGAAGTTAAAGCGAGTATTTCAATAAAAATAGATAAAATACAATCAAAATAACTTTTCCACAGAGTTACAATATCGGTGTGTAACTTTTCTCTTTATCAATTTTTACGTTATCTTATTATAAACATGTGAAAGAAATCCAATCTATAAAAAGTAATATTGAGAATAAACAACCGTCTAATATTGAGGCTGAACAAGCATTAATTGGATCAATATTAATTAACAACGATATTATTGATGAAGTTTCAACAATAGTAAATTCATCAATTTTTTATGATCCTGCTCATATTAAAATTTACGAAGTAATTGAGAATTTAAATAATAAAGGCATGATTGCAAATCCAATAACTCTAAAAAATTTTTTTGAAAAAGATAATATGCTTAATGACGTTGGAGGAACAGAATATCTTGTAAAACTAACTAGATTTTCTAGCTCAACTAAACAAGCTGTCGATTACGCAAAAATAATTCACGAAATGTATTTGAGAAGAGAATTAATCTTAATTTCCGATAATTTATCCACCGAAACTTTAAACGCAAATGTACAAGAAAAAAACGCCGAGAGCATAATCGAAAATACAGAAAAATCTCTTTTTGACTTAGCTGAGCGAGGAACCTTTTCACAATCATTTTTGAAATTTAATCAAGCCTTAGACCAAACTATAGAAATGGCTACTTTAGCAATGCAAAATGATCAGGGAATAGTTGGTGTCCCGACTGGATTAACTGACTTAGATGAAAAACTGGGAGGTTTACATAAATCAGACCTAATTATATTAGCTGGAAGACCATCAATGGGTAAAACAGCTTTAGCAACAAACATTGCTTACAATGCAGCTCAACATATTTTAAAAAGACAGGAAAAAAAATCGGTTGCCTTTTTTTCTTTAGAAATGTCTTCTGAACAATTATCGACAAGGATATTATCAGAGCAGGCTAAAATTAGATCTGATGATATAAGACGTGGAAAGGTTACTGAGGAGGAAATTAATAGGTATATAGAAACTTCAAGAAATATTTATAATCTACCTTTATATATAGATGAAACACCTGCAATAACAATAGCAACTTTGAGTAACAGAGCTAGAAGGATAAAAAGATTATTTGGCTTGAATTTAGTAGTTGTAGATTACATTCAATTAATGAGGTCAAGTACAAGTAAGAATGAAGGTAGAGTTCAAGAAATTTCTGAAATTACTCAAGGATTAAAAGCATTAGCAAAAGAACTCTCGGTGCCAGTTCTCGCTTTATCTCAATTATCTAGAGCAGTTGAACAAAGAGATGATAAACAGCCACAACTTGCTGATTTAAGAGAGTCCGGTTCAATAGAACAAGATGCAGATGTTGTAATGTTTGTTTACAGAGAGGCTTATTATTTAGAGAGAAAACAGCCAAAATTAGGATCAATTGAGCATGCTGAATGGCAGTCAAAAATGAATGATGTAAATGGCTTGGCGGATATTATATTAGGAAAACAAAGACATGGACCTACGGGCACAGTAAAAGTTGAGTTTGAAGGAATATATACAAAATTTAAAGATTTAAGCAAAAATTAGGTTTAAATTTTTCTTTAGTTATAATTTAATTAAGATATATCTGAAATATCTAGATGTGGTCTTATATTTATAAAAAATTAATTATAGATTATTCGAAACTAACAATACTGCTAATTTTATTAGCAATAATTTTTTCATTCTATCAAGCTAAAAACTTTAATCTTGACGCCTCGTCGGATGCTCTTTTGTTAGAGGGAGATGAAGATTTAAAATATTTAAGAGAAATAAATGAAAGATATGGTTCGAGAGATTTTTTAGTCTTGACTTATACACCTGTTTCTAGCTTTACAGAAAAAGAGACTATTCTTAATTTACAACTATTAAAATCAAAAATTGAAAAGCTTACTTGGGTTGAAAGCGTAATAACGGTAATCGATGTACCTTTGCTAAAAAGTACAGATGAAAGCTTAATGGAAAGATTAAAGCATTACAAAACTCTAGCATATCCAGAAATTGATAGAAAAAGAGGTTTTGATGAAATCATTAATAGTCCAATTTATAAAAATTATGTAATCAGTGAAGATGGAAAAACTTCTGGTATAGTCGTCAACTTAAAAAAAGACGAGAGACTAGCAGAATATATTAAGATTAAAGATAAATATTATAATAAATCTAAAGAAATTGGTTTAACAAAAGAAGAAAAGATAAATTACAAAAAATTTCTTAAAGAATATGAAAATTATAAAAATCTTTATAACACCAGAAACCATCAAAATATAACTGAAATAAGGGATGTGATTAATAGATATGGAGAAAGCGCAAATATACATTTAGGTGGAATACCTATGATATCCGACGACATGATGAGTTTTATTAAAAATGATATTATTGTATTTGGTATTGGTGTTTTCGTATTTATAGTTGCCACACTCTGGTTTATCTTTAAAAATATTAAGTGGGTTATTATTCCTTTATTAGGTTGTGCAACATCGGTAATAATAATGATTGGCTTTTTAGGTTTAATTGGCTGGAAAGTCACTGTTATTTCATCCAATTTTATTGCTTTAATGCTCATACTAAATATGGCAATGAATATTCACCTTACTGTGAGATTTCTTCAGTTAAGAAAAGAGAATTCTGAGTTATCTAAGCCAGATGCAGTTTTGCAAGCAAGCAAAAAAATGATGCTTCCAATTCTTTATACTGTTTTAACTACCGTCTGTGCTTTTCTATCTTTAATTTTTAGTGGCATTAAGCCAATTATAGATTTTGGTTGGATGATGACTTTAGGACTCATTGTTTCAATTTCAGTTACATTTCTACTATTACCTTCTTTGTTAAACTTACTTTCGTCAGAAAATGAAATAAATATAAATGACACTGAAAAATCTTTCATTACAAAATTACTTGGCTCTATAGCTAAAAAAAATACTTTTTTTATTTTTACAGTGACTTTTGCAATTATTATATCGAGCGTTTATGGAATATCAAAGCTTGAGGTTGAAAATAGTTTTATAAATTACTTTGACAAAGAAACAGAAATTTTTAAAGGTATGAAGAAAATTGATGAAGAACTAGGTGGCACTACCCCGCTTAACATAATTTTAAAATTTCCTGTCAAAAAACAAGAAAGTTCGGAAGATGATGAATTTTCTGAGTGGGATGATGATAGTGAAATAGATGAAGATAAATCAAAGTATTGGTTTACTAGAGATAAAATGGATAAAATTATAAAAGTTCACGACTATTTAGACTCATTACCTGAAATCGGAAAAGTATTATCATTTGGTTCAATTTTAAGGGTAGCTGAAGATTTAAATAAAAAACAATTGCAAAGTTTAGAAATTGCAGTGTTATACAGCAAAATTCCTTCTGAAATAAAAAAAGAGATAGTATCACCCTACATATCTGTGGACGAAGACGAGGCAAGAATTTCAGTAAGAATTAAAGACTCCATGGAAAATTTAAGAAGAAATGATTTGATTAAAAAGATAGATACCGAGTTGAACACAAAGTTAGGCATAGATAAAGAAGAATATAAAATGGCTGGAGTCTTAATTTTGTTTAATAATTTATTACAAAGTTTATTAAAATCGCAAATATTGACGCTTGGAGTAGTGATGTTAGGAATTTTCAGTATGTTTTTCATTCTCTTTAGAAATATTGCTCTTTCCCTCATCGGCATAGTACCTAACTTTATAGCTGCGTTTTTTATTTTAGGAATAATAGGCTTAATGGAAATCCCTCTAGATATGATGACAATTACTATAGCAGCAATTACAATAGGTATAGCTGTAGATAACAGCATTCATTACATTTATAGATTTAGAGAGGAATTTAAGAAAATTAATAATTATGAAGAAACTCTAGATAAATGTCATAGGACAGTTGGTGTAGCGATTTTAAATACTTCCATCACCATAATATTTGGGTTTTCTATTCTCGTTTTATCGAATTTTATACCTACAATTTATTTTGGATTTTTTACAGCTATCGCTATGCTTTTAGCTATGATATCAGTTTTAACTTTATTGCCTAAATTGTTATTGATATATAAACCATTTAATAAAGATTCTTAAAATTTTGTATAGTGAGTAATCTTTTAAATAACTTGATAAATAATGTAAATCTTTTCGACGGTGCTGTTTTACTGATTTTTATCTATTGTATAATTCAATGTTCATTAAAAGGTTTTTCTTTAAGTTTGATTTCATTTATGAAATGGATTCTTTCTACAGTTGTAACAATTATATTGGTCCCTAAATTGCAACCATTTGTGAGTGATTATATTGAATCTGATTTTATTAACAATTTCGGTTTAGGAATTATAATTTTTATTTTTACATTGTTTTTAACTATTGTAATTGGTAAAACCTTGAGTAAAGCTGTAACGTGGACCGGGGTAGGATCAATAGATAAAACTTTTGGCTTATTATTTGGTTTTTTTAAAGGTTATATTGTTTCGGTTTGCTTGTTCACAATATTCGATTGGTTTTACCCATATCAAAATTGGGGTATATCAACTGAAAAGGCAATAAGTTTCGAGTTTATTTATAAAGGAAGTGAAATTTTAATCAAAGAATTTCCTTCAAACGAAGATTTCAAGGATACGAAAGAAAAAATTGAAAAAATTTAAATCAGATAAACTTAGAGAAGAATGTGGAATTTTTGGAATTTCAAACCATCAAGATGCCTCTGCATTAGTAGCTTTAGGACTTCACGCTCTTCAACATAGAGGACAGGAGGGATGTGGAATTGTATCTTTTGACGGTAAAAATTACCATTCAGAAAAAAGACAAGGTTTAGTTGGTGATCATTTTACTAATCATGAAACACTTAAAAAATTGCCTGGTTTATTTGCTATTGGACACAATAGATATTCAACTACAGGTGAAACTTCGCTAAGAAATATTCAGCCTTTTTTTGCTGATTTACACATGGGTGGATTAAGCATCGCTCATAATGGGAATTTAACTAATGCATTGTTGCTTAGAGAAACGTTAGTGAAAGAAGGTGCAATATTTAGAACTACAAGTGATACTGAAACAATAGTTCAATTGATTGCTAAATCTAAGAGAGAAAAATTTGTTGATAAATTAATTGATGCATTATTTCAAATCCAGGGTGGTTACGCTCTTATAATGATGACAAATAAAAAATTAG
>MDTA01051527.1_pt1 | contig 18311 bp, 13 predicted proteins | sample 811151 | NCBI WGS metagenome assembly MDTA01 (sample SAMN05326648, study PRJNA326480) | marine metagenome | isolation source: seawater | place: Indian Ocean: South | collected 2010
GCAGACATTGGTTTCTTCAGACCCTATCGTGTTGTCCAGGATGTTGACAACGCCACCTGACAATTCTGCGAGTTTGTCGGCACCGCATAGTACCAGCTTTTGCCGGGCGAACAAGTAGTGCGGGACGCCCAGCAGGATCGAATGGATCACCTCGGTCACGTATGTCGTGAGGCTTCGCACGCGGAACTGATTTTTGGGAGAGATAAAGTCGAGGTCTCTTCGGCTGATGGACCTCGAGCTCTGAATCCTGATCCTCTGCACGTGGTATACGGTGGAGAAAATTGCAGGGATCACGCTGCTCACCAGCGCGCTAATGTCCTTGAGCTCGCAGAAGCGATTGACATAATAGTCAGACAAGGACTGGATGTCAATCGCCTGCTTGTTCAAATTTTTCTGTGTAAAGGAAAAGATGCCAATGTAAAATTCCACAAAGGCATAAAACGCCACCTTGGTGTCGGACATGATGTACTCAATGGTTTCCTTTATAATCCCACCACCGACGCAAAACAAGTTTTGGTGGTTAAAGGTCGTTGCGATGCATTTCCGTGTCGCGCAGTTTTCCGCGGCGTAGCACCGTTTCTGTAGCTCGCGGTCGCTGCACTTGAAGCAGCTCATGTACGAGCACTCGGCTTCTATCTGTACGTTTTCTACCATCCGCAGTTTATCCTCGACCACGACGTTCCAAAACTCATCGCTGTCAGTGTTTTTTTCGATGCGCATTTCCATCAACCACGGGTCCCCGCTGTTTGATGCCACTGATTTGCACCCGATCGAAGAGTACAGGAAAATGTTCCGGTCTCTGACTGGCTCTGCTAAGGTCAGGACGCGATTTCGGCACGGAGACGAAAACACAGTGGGGGTGCGTTCGTATTCGTGCAGACCCATGCCGCGAAAAATGTTTCCTGCTGAAAAAAATGCTGACTTCAGATCTAAGCCTTCTTCCGCGTCAGATACTGTCAACTCGTACTTGTGTTCTGTGGTATTGTATGTCAGCAAATAGGTCTCTGCAGTCATTTCACTGACCACTGCGTAGGGTTTGTTGCTGTCAAAAACCAAGACATTCCAGCCCCCGGATGCACCCTGCGATATTGCGACTGATCCGTCGTAGTATATCTTCTTATACGCCAACCAACCCAAAGACCCGGGAGTGGAATCATATGGGTTGTCCCACGACTGATGGCTTTCAAGTCTTAATTCATTGTCATTTTCCGTCGTCAGCGCTATGCCGACTGTCGACCTGCTTTCGACGCGTTTCATTGTCCGGTCTACCATGACGTGAAGGCGGAGCGTAAACAGAAGACTGAAATGACCGTCATCGTTGGATATCGCAGGCAACACACTGACATGGGTAAACACTGGATTAAAGGGAAACATAACATCACTTGTGGTGCTGGCCTTTTCATCGAGCATGAGCTCGGTGCCGTCGTCACGCTCAAAGACAAAATTATCCGCAGCAAAAATACTGTCCAGGATCCATGCGCTGCGTTCCTCGCCCCGGCTGTCAACATTGATGCGGTAAACGCCATTCTTGTACATCATTTTTTCCCATGCTACGAATAGTACCGTAAAAGCTTCGCCGGGCTTCTGTGTGTGTACGATGGCAACGTCAATAATTTGGTGATATGCCTTCTGCTTCTCTTCTATAATCCGCGTGTCCGACCCTTCGACCTCTGAATACAAAAAGAATTCTCGCGCGTGCTTCAAGACATTAGACTGCGTGAGTTTCATGTACGTCAGCCCCTCCGCCGTCAAAACCACGCAAATAGAATGGAACACCCATTCCCGTGCTGTGGTCACAGAACCACCTTGCTGAAGCGTTCTGCCCACAACCACAATGTTTTTGGAACAGCCTGTATTTTCGCCGTCTGTGACTTTGAGCTGTGCAACGGCAACTGGCTCAAACGGATCTTGCTCTTGTAGACCTTCAATGTCCTCAAAGCTTGTGGGAACGGCTGTCTTGTATTGCCCAGTGATCACTCTGTTTGGATTGGCAACTTTGGCTCTTTCAACCTCAAACTGCAAAATGTCGACGGCGCATTTTTGCTGGCAGGTTTTGGTGTACCCACAGCGCTTAAACGCCGAAATAGGCTGTGGGGTGATGCTGGTCAGCTGCTGCACGGCGTCGAATGCCGTCTCTGTGCAAATCTGCCGCAGCTCCGGCTCCATTCCAAAATAACCCGCCACTTCGCTCGGGACATTGTTCAGGGACATCAACGCGAGGTCAATGTGCCGGAAGTAGCGGGCGGGCATGTCCATCAAGTTGGCGCGGAAAATGTCGACAAAGCCTGTGCACAACGCTAGCCGTTGCTCGTAATTCGCGAGAGTTTTTTTGCTCCAATACGATTGATAATGCATTTGAATAGAGTCGGGCAAAATGTCAACGCAGTCTTGCAGGTTGTTCTCGTTGCGGACAGAACACACACAATTGGAAATATCCGAGAAGACAACCATGTTTGAAAACGTGCGCACGAGTGCGTATTGCGACTCGACCACAGCACGGCAGCCGTGGAACAAGGTCTGTCCCAAAGGGCCGGCGGAGTCCAGGGTGACGTGAGGCAGCCGGTTGCAGAAAATTTTTGCCGGCGCAAACACCATGTTCTTCATCTTGTTGTTTTGCAAGCTGTCAAAGATCAAGTTGCTAATAGCCCGAAAAATATTGAGTACGATTTGTTGATCGTGGGCGTACAGCTTTTGGTCGATAAACTTCAACAAGATTTCGTCCCACACAAACGCGAATGTCATAAACGCTGTCAGAAAGGAGGCGCTAAAGAGATTCCATGTGGCAACAACGGCCGAGTGGCTCCAGTGTACCATGTTGGGATCCAGGCCCAAAAATATGGAAACATAGCGAAACGTTTTGAGCACTGTTAGATCGAGGTGGTTGTTAAAATTAGATACTTGTTGAGTAACACCGGCTATGCTCAGCTGCGCATCCAAGTTCTTATAGGCGCCATGATTCAATTTCAGGGCCACCTCCTGCTGAGTGGAATTTTGCAACTTTTGCTCCATGATGCCAAACAAGTTCAGGGCATACTTGTTGATAACAAGCTCGCCGACTTCAGCTGTAATAATCATGCTCTTACTCAGTAGAGTCATGATGTCTGGCACCAGTCGTTCTATTTTGGGCGTCTTTTTCATGGGCCACGGCACATCCCTTCGCATGGCAAGCGTCCTGGTGTGAATAAAATAAAGCCGCGTCGTTGCCCTCGAGCCCTCAGGATACGTACAGTCTGGGTCGTCCGGCCTGCGCATGCCGAGATCGTGCTTGATGTACTTCAAGAACCCGTGCTTGGCGATCACGACAACGTTGAGGTCGTCAAACAGCGACATGCTGTGGATAAACAGGTTGTGTCGGCTGTCTGACTCGATATTTTCAGAGTTCCAAAAACGGTCGTTGCCGTCAAAGACCACCTCACGCGTGAGATTTCGCGAGCAAGAGCGGGCTAGCAACTCGTTGTAGAAAAACTGGTTTCGTTCGATCACAACCTCCCCTAGTGAACATTCGTACATGGGACGCGTCATAAAGACTCTCGCACTGCGAAAGGTACTGTCGGAAGCGTCACCGATGCTAGTCAGTTTCGTATCGTCGTTGCAGTCTTGCAAGTATTCCGGTGCAATGACGTCCAAATCTGGGTTCACGGCGTAGAAAAAACCCGTGCGCGTTTGCACGCCCAAATTCTGCGATGCAAACACGTCGGATGTGGCGTATGGGATGCGAAAGAGATGCGAAGTTGGCGAGCTATCAAGTTGCCATCCAGAAGATGCTGAGATCGACGGAATTTTGTCAATGACTTTGCGGACTTCGTACTTGCCCAGGACGGTCGACGTCAAGCGCATCACATCAGCTGTCCACACACAGTCACCATTCTGTATTGAGCAGGACGGCACCATTACAGCGTCCCCTGCAAAAAATACAGGCTGATTCCATGCCCACTCGTAAAAGGACATTTCAACCTCTGGTACTGTCAAGGACGCGTTTGTGCTCAACATGTCTGTCTCTGTACTCACATAAGAGGTCTCCGAGCGACAACTGCTGGTGTCGCCATCACCCTCATTTGCCGTGATCAAATTTTCCGGGCTCTCCTCGTCATTCGCTTCTTTTTGTGTCAATACATGGAAATTCCCGCCGGCACCCGTCACACTACAACGCGTATTGGTGCGCCACACACCGCCTTCAATCGTCCGCTTGCCATACAAGGTCATGGGGTAGACCCCCTTCCCGCGATGATGCATCGCAAGACAGTATGGAAAGCAGGAGGAAAACGAGGTTCCTTCGATGCATGCCGCGCGGTTCCTGTTAACGGCCCCCTGACTGTCTCCGTTGTATCGAAACGATCGTGCACGCTCACACAATGGCTTCACAAAGACAATCGCGTCGACGTTGTTGCATTTCCGGCTGTCCTGCAGGCATTCCGACGCAGAACTGCCGAACGCAAACTCTCTGGACTCTTGCCGGTCGTCGTTTTCAAATGCGCTGATTTGCGGAAACCGGACAGGCTGCACGGAAATCTGGATGGAGTCACAGGTCAGGTATCCGGGCGTCAAGCCGTTTTCAAAGTTGACCGGGATCACGTACTGCGCGTTGCCATCTGCATGCTCGGGCCCCTCAGACACGGAAAACCTTGCGACAGAACAGGAAATCTGCACCTGGCCACCGTCCATCCTGCACGAACACCCCATGATACTTGTGCGCTCTTCGCCGTCATAATCGACCTCGTCTATGGTCTTGGCAAATGATATTGGCACGACGCCGTGTCGGATTTCGACTGGTGGTGTGAACGCAGACTCAAGCACCCTGTTGCCGGTTGATACGGGCGCGCGCCAGATGACCTTGCGCCCATTGGTGTATGCAATGGTATAGTCGTTCATCCGCAGCACAGTGTAGTCCTCATTGGCAAATTGATCGTTCAGCTGGGTTTCTGCCAGTAGTTCGTCTCCCACTGCCACGTTTTGACTGAGCTTGCGCCTCAAAAATATGCTCAGAATCGCATCGTTGACGCGTTGTATCCACAAGTCCAGGAGCTCGCCCGCGTTTGCCAACAGCCGTTTGACATAGAAGAAAACTGGCGATACGTCCGGAACACAGTAAAAAAGACTGTGTTTGTCCTGTACCACCAGCCTGCAACGCAGCTGCGTAGTGTCCCATATGTCCCACACCAACTGGATGAAGACGTTGATAGCATCTGACAATACCATCCCCAGTTCAGGTCTTGATAGTGGGTACATTGCGACCTCGACAAACCCAAAGCTCAGCGGACACAGTTGTGTAAAGAGCCTTATGAACGAGAAAGCAGCTGTCTGTATTTTCAAAATTCCAGTTTCCAGCTTTAGTTCTCTATGTTCAAAGTCCAAACACGGGACGCTCGTGTCAGGGGTAATGACAACGTCGTCGTGCCATTGGAAGAAACGACACTGCCAGGTAGTCTGCATCCACGCAAAGGCGGCGCTTGCCACGTCGTAGAGCGCTTCGCCAATGTTGAGAAAAATCTCGCGCGCATAGTCCTTGGCGTCCATGTCGGATAGCACCAGTTTCAAGACATTGATAAACACCTTCTTGGTCGTGTCAATGATAAAATTCCAGATGGGCACCAACACCTCGGCGCAAATTTTTAGTATCCAGGCAGACGACCGAATCGCGCTAATAGTGGAGGACTCGGCCAGAAACTTGTTGTAACCTTCCTCCAAATAAACCATCAACGTTGGGTAGTTGTCGTGGATGGCACTGAGCAAAATTAGTACCACCAAAAACGGGAATAAAGTCATAAAAGTTCTAAATACATATACCACGCTTTGTGTGACGAGCACCGTCAGTTTAGCCAACAAACCCTGCACGAATCCAGACACGTTGGTCGTGTTGAGCTGTTCTGCACCGGAGACTGGTCGCAGAGACAATGCCATCGAAAAAATTCCTGTTACTGCGAAGGCAAGCGTTGAGACGATGCCAATGACTACAAAATAAGCCACATAAGCGACGGAAAAGAGAAAGATGTCGTCGTTGAGCACGATCATCCGGCCCAAATTTTGCGCTCTGCTAGTGCACAATCTGCATATATATACCTTAACAACAAGAAATTTTTAACTTTGTTTTGTGACACTCATTGTCCTCACGTCAACGATTGCGTTTTAAACTTGGACATTTGCATGGAGATTCTTGGGCAAGTGTCTTGCGTACCTTTTCTTTCGCACCCAAATTTGACTCGGAAGTCCATGAGATTTTCGTAAGAATATATGTAATGGTGTCGACAATAGACGCGGAGCACCGAAATCCATTTGTGTTTTCATAGCACAGCCCAAAATACGCGTACAGAATTTCCGTGTCAGCGTTGCAGTAAATTGCAAGTATATAGTAATTGGACTTGTGTATATAAAACGGAGTAGACCTTTGCTGTCTGACACCACAACTTCACAATGACTTCCTGCCTGTGCCGAACAGTCCTGTTTTGCGCTGTCTTTCACGTGGCGTTTTCAGCAAACTGCAAAAATGTGAAGGCGACCACGGACGAGTTGAATGTCCTTGAGAAGAAGCATTGTGCCACTGCAATCGAAACGATTGGGATTGACCGCAAGTATTTTGACTCAACAGCCGACAATAAATTGTCCTGTTTGTCCGAAAAGCTTTCGTTATCGATGCAGAACGCAGAGGGTAGCATCACCTGCTCGTGCCCAGTAGGCTGGACAGACAGCGTTTTTGATGACGATTCGTACCCTTTGGGTGTTGGAGAAGTCGCAAAAAGTAATCTTCCAGAAATGCACTGTGACATTCCCTGTTCAGAAGAATTCTTCAAGATTCTGAGTAACGACCTTTCAGATTTATGTACTTGCAAAGCAGCAGCAGGTTGTGTGTTCACTGACCGGCTTTTCAGAGACCAAAAGCTTGCTTCTGACGATGTCATCATTGTCATTCCCGATGACCTGAAAATGGACACGCGAAGTGTATCATGTCTGGAATCATGCAGAGATGATGGCAAGACTGCATTTTCTGACATTATTCTTTGCGAGCAATTCGGGGATATCAACGCGTGCAATAGTGACATGAAAAAACATGAGTGTGCGCAGGGAGAGTACATTGAAGTTTCTGGCGGCGACAAGCGCGCGTGTAAAAAGTGCACAGCCGGGTGCGCACCGGGCTGGGGCGTCGTATCACCGTGTCAGAAATGGGCAGATCTCAAGTGCGAGCAGTGTAAAATTGGACAGTACGTTGATCCGACCAATTTGCAATGCTCTTCTTGCGACACAGATCAGGTTTACAACCAAAGGCTGAAAAAATGCGTCAGAGTGCACAGAAACATTTTGAGTGCGAAACGCAGTGCTTGTTTGAGTGGCGAGGTCTATGTTGAGTATTTGCCGCACAAAGACAAATGCCGCGCTTGTGCAAAAAACACAAAACGCGTCGAGAACACATGCGAGCCTTGCGGTGATAACGAGTACACGGAGAATATCGGGTCAACGCAATGCCTGCCATGTTTGCCTTCGTATTCGAGGGGCGCTATGCACAGTGTGTGCATGGAGTGCCCAGAGGGCTTTGAGCGCAAACATCACGACACGGAATGTGTTAAATGCAAGGAAGGCTTTATTCGAAAACAGGGGATGCCACTGTGCCTACGATGTGCCGACGGATATCAGCCAAACAAAGAGGGCAATGAGTGTGTTGTGATGTTGCCAAATGAAGCCTGTAAAAACGATGAATATTTCATGGACGGAGAATGCAGAGCCTGTTTTCTACCGCCCACCCCCTGTCCTGCGCACATGCACTGGAAGTGTCACCGCTGCGAGAAAGATCATGATTTTGCCATCGCCAAGCTTCGGCCCTGTGACAACATATTCACGGCCTGGCCTGACATGCAAACTCAAGTTGATTTTCCGACTATTGAGCACTACGCCCACATGTCTTTGAAAATAGACGGGGCCCGTTCGAAAGACTCGGACACAAAAAAGGTAGAAGAAACCATTTTGTTCAACACCTTACAAGATTTTTATTTTACTGACGCACGTCCGCGGTGTGAGGTGTGTTGTGTACAAGACTTTAATTTTCAGGAATCGTATGCAAGCGGGTTGTGGTCATGCTCGCGTTTTTGATAAAGAGCAACGTGTTTATTCAAAATCAATTCTCAAAAACGAGAAGAACTAGCCTCGTAAGACATTAGCGTGTTCAATTTGAAATGACTTGAGACTAGCATAAATGGGCATTCAAAGTCGAAAAGATAAGCTTCATGAGACCTTGGTGTCCTCGATCTGAATTGTCTTGCGACCAGCATGGATGGCAATCTTTTGGGACCGCTGGAAGTATTCGACAAGATAATTCTCTCCGTCTTCCTGTAGAGCGGTGATTGCTTCCTGAAAATAACACACACAGCAGCGTGTAAATGGCAGTAAATATACAAGCAAAACATACAAAAACGCGTTTCAGGAGTCAAACCTGCTGAAACTTGCAATCGCTATTGATATCTTTGCAGATTTCCTTTACAAGGCGATAAAACGGCTTCTTCTGAATCAAGGGCTTGGTGCTCTTTTGCAGCTTGCGGATTTCGCGAATGGAAACCGTGCCCGGCTTGAACTTGTATCGTTTTTTTTTCTTGTCCATGTTTGACGCGTCCGCGGGGTCCGAAACCTGCTGCACAGTATCTGCCTGCATTTCTCTGGCCAGCAAAAACAAATGCCTTATATATTTTAGATGTTTGAGTGTGATAGATAACCGTGCTTGTGATCAATTTTGAAAAGAGGGACAAATAAAGAATTAACACCCGGTTACACGCTGATGCGGTGCATGTCCGCGATCGCATGGTGTTTCTGTGTGTTTATTCTTTTTTTTGTAGACGCGTGCACGTACCCAATTAATGCAGAATTAGCTATAAAAGGCAGCACTCAAAATACCGTGATCCATGTCCGGCGCTATGCTACTTGAACTGCCAGATCAATATGCTGAAAGGCAGCGAGTGCTTCGGCGATATATCACTTATTTGAAGACAATGAATCAAGAAAGTGGCATATACGGCGTGTGCAAGCGACCTGTCATGCCGATGCTCTACACCGATATAATTGAGGCACTGCTGAACCCGGAACAGAGTGAGAGGCTTCCCTTTCTGGTTATCAACGACAATTTTGCGTACCGGCTTCAATTGCTGCCGGTGGATTCAAAGTGCGGAGAAAACAAATCAAAAAAGAGCTTTATTCTCAGATACACAGAAGTGCGCCACATGGAAAAAAATACAAACATACAAGAAAATAGAAAGAGGACCAGAGACGCCTGAGCATGGTTGCAAAAAATGGCACATCAAAAAGTTGCCCGTTATTAACACGTGTATTCTGTATTATTTTCTGTGTGGGATGGACCCCATGTTGCTCTTTACCGAAACAAGAATAAACATAGGCGGCGAAACCGAATTGGATCTAAATGATCTCGGAGAGCACTCATGTGACTCAAATCTCAGCGACGCGTCGGGTGTGGGCCAGGAAAATTCTTTATTCAACACAGAAAATATTGATACCATGTCTCAAAAGCAATACCCTCTCATGGAGCGATTTCTAAGCGACATACTTGTTTTTATGCGATTGCACCAAGAACAAGTGTCAGATGCCCAGGGGGTTGCTGCAAACAAGAGAGATTTACGCCGCCAATATCAGCATCAAGACTAAATTGACGCCTGTTATATGTCTTGGTTCAGTTCTGCCAAAACAACGCCTTCGGTCGACATCTGTGCACAGCTGTCAAGCATTGACAAGCGTCAAGACTGAATTGATGCCTGCAATGCCTGGTGAAGAGCCTGCCACATGTCTTTGTCCAATTCTGCCAAAACAAACCCCCCGTCGATTAACATTTGTGCGAAGCTGTCGAGCATCGCCGCATGAGAAGGTCCTTTGTGATGAACCCCACACGCATCCACTCTCTGTGACTTGAATAAAAGGAGAAAAACAGTCTGCGTCAATACACCGACTATTTTTTGCACACTTTCAAAATGAGAAATGTCAGATTCCGCCAATGCAGTCAAAAAATCTTGGATGCCGAGCTCAGCGCCAGTTGACAGGATGAGCTGTCCGATGGAAAAGGTTGGCAACACGTCATAGAATCTCGACACAGACGCCCTCGCGGCTTGCATGATAGTGTTTTCGTGCATGCAAAGCATGTCACTAGAGCAATAGAATTCAATTTTTGGCATGGTGTCTCTGTGAAACGAAGTACCAACCATGTTTTTTTCCGGCTCCTGTGAACTGTCAAACTCTCCGAGCAAAAATTTGATGTCTATCTGTGAAAATTCAGAAATTGATTTGTAGTACTCAAGGAAAATGGCACGGCAATTCATTCCTCATGCACTTCACAGTGCCGTATTTTATATACTTTCACGACTTTCTGCACATACGCCCGCGCCTTTTTGCTGCCCAATCGTCAATCAAGGTTTGTGACACAAATGGGGTCCACTGCAACTCGCTGCCCTCACAAAACTTTACAAGAAATTCTTTGTGGATTCCAGACCCGCGAATCTTTTGAATGCTATCTGCAGGGAGCATTTTGCTCCATTTTCTGCGGCCCCGACGCCGTTCCCATGTTTTCATCAATCCTTGTGTAACCTCACAAGACCATGAATCAAACCGGGGGCTGTAATTGGTCCAGCGGATCAAAAATTCCCGCCTACCACTCTTTTTGCGCTCATCCAGGATATAATCAGCAGAGTACATCCGTCCTGCTGGTCGCGGGGCCATGCTTTACCACAAAGCCATCACGGATGGCCATTGCCGGGTTATTACTGTTGTGTGATTTATATTTTTTTTGCGAGGTGTGTAAGTGTGCCAATAAAGCGCAAGCGCATGGTGATACATTACATTCAGTCTGTCACGCGTGTTGATATAAAAGAAGCTACTCGGAAAGGATACATCTGAAAACATGAGTTCTTCGCAGGGCACGGTGAATAGTATGCATTTGCTATTATTACACCCAAGTACCCTGGTCAAAAATGATGGAACTATGTACAAGCCGATGAATCAGGTGCTGCATAAAGAGGAAATACACCCAAGACGTCTGGTCTTTTCAGACCGTCAGTGTCGAGTAAACGAAGACAGTCAGTTCGTGACCTTTGTCCTTTTCAAACTGTTTCAGACTGGATGCAAATTCTTCGTGCAAAACATGGCGCTAAGATTGTATTCCGGAAAAAAGGTCGGAATTCATTGCGACCTGGTCGGATACCACAGAAAAAACGACCAGATCTTCATCATATCTTACGCACGGACAAAAAACGGAATACGTCGCTCCTGGATGCATCTGAACAACTTTCACAACATCATACAAAAGGTGATTTCGCCACATACTACCGTCAAAAAGATCGTGGTCCCGTTTCATATCTACAAAAACTCAAAGCGCATTTTTTTCAGAAACAAGGACCCCTTCCGAAACACGTAGTAGGTGATTACTTGTTTATTGGTAAACCTCATAACAGCCTCCCGAATTACCACCGCGCTTTATCGTGGCCGGAACTATCCTATTGATGTACCAATCAAAACTTGATCTCTTTCTTGACGGCTGTAGAAGCATGCTTTGGCGCGGCCACAATCAAGCGCAAAGGTTCAACATATATAAGAAAACACAACATACACGTTCAAGATGCGCATATGTCACACACTCGGTGCCTCAAAAACGCCCTAAGAAACTTGAATGTGCTTAGGCAGCAGTTGAATGAGAACAACGTGCCGGGCTCAGTGGCACAGGGTGTCGACAACAAGCACTTGAATATGTATTTTTTGAAAGATATTGACCAGACTGTCACGTGCCTAAAGCGCCTGGTTCGTAAAAACTTCAAAAAAAATCAAGTCGAACTGTCAATGATGCTCAATCTCTACCACCTCGAGTATTTTTTTCAGACTGTGACGTCAACCCGACACTTTACTAGCCTCGTTTTGCGCAAGATTGACAACAGAAGACACCGCTTTCTTTTGTTAGCAATGAGCGAATACGACCATAGAATCATGCGGTCATTGAAGCTGACAATCAAGACCTGTATGATCAACACATGGAGAAAGTGCAAGCAAGACATCGACGCCATCTTTTTGTCATGCGCGGAGGGGGATTCTTGTACCAATTACGCCTTCCATGCGTATTCTTGTCGCGTTTTGAACTCGGGCGATTTTTTGTCGCCGGCGACTCCCTTTTCCCCTGCAACGATGGCATGCAGAGAGACAACTGGAAAGAAGCAGCGTGTAATACACAGAGACTCGCCCACCTCAAAAAGAGTGCAAAGGTGTAAACGCATTGTCAAAAACATGCGTTTATCCGGGCCGTGCATTGTGTAGATTGACTGGTAAGCTGCTGCAGGATCCCACAAACGGACACTTGGAACAAGGCAATTTTTTGGGCCCGTGGCTTAATCCTAACACAGGGCACTCCTTGCATAACAGGGATGGGATAAGGTGGATTTTTTTCACGTGTTCAAGTGCAACGATGAGTGGCGCAAGTCGTTTGACCGAAGCCATTTCAAACCCCGGTCATTTGCCTGTTTATATAGACAAGCGCCAGTAATATGATTCTAATACAAAACAATCGTATTCACCCCGTTTATTCAACCTTTAGAATAATATATAAATAAAGAAACGGGTTTTGAATATATGAGTGTTGCCAAAATGGACCCAACACGGCACGTTCAAGATTCAAAAACATGTTTCGTATGCCAGTGCGATACAGACAATGAGTATGCTGTGTGTCGCAGCAGGGGTGCGCGAAGATCTGTGACCAGGAATATGCAAGACAGTCATAACGTCTGCCTCGATTGCCTCCCAGTTTTTTTGCGTAATGGGGAACATTCATGCGGTATATGCAGGCAGGGCCTCGACTGGGACTTTATCACTCGCATTCCCGGAGAATATCAAGCACAGATTCGTCGCGCCAGAATCGAAGGTGAGGAAGTTGAGGCCATGGACTGGGACACTGAATTTACAGAGCAAATGCTGGAACACGAACAGAGCCCCGAGCATGCTGAAATCTTTGTCCATGAAGGTATGATCCCCATGTTCGGGGACGGGGAAACGGCCTGGACGTTTTGGCATGAAAACCGGTACTCATTCTGGGCCACAGAAAACATTCCGGAATACAAGCAAGTGCTTTGGAATGGACTTGAAGGCTCGAGAGAAACAGGAGATCACTGTCTCAACACTTTGCATTTTCTGGCCTTGACTGGTTATCATGAACAGTTTGAAGAAGCTCTCGCGATCTATAATACCCACGGGGATGTCACCATGGGATTGAGTACGGACAGGTTACATTGGGCATTGCCTCGTATCTTGTTTGATGTATTTCAAGTTTCAAAGGAGCTGCCGTGGATTGATAATTCTGGTCGGTTCGAAGTTGGAAAACTCTTGCTTGAAGAGTACAAGGTATCATTCCACGAACCAGTCTGTGATGGTAAATCAACTTTGGAGCTCTATAAGATGGAACCCTGGGTCCATGTCCAACAAATTGTTTTTTACTGTCGTCGAAATTTACCAAGCTTGCCGTATTGGGGTTCAGAACCACCACCGCAGCAGATCCATTTTCTGCGATTCAGGACTGCGACAAATGAAACCGTTCTGCATCTTTTGATGGCAAGACCAATCACAGATATCATCAAGCGAAACTCTGAAGTGCGGTTAAGATACAAAATGCATGAAGAGAACATTATTGACTTGATCATGTATAAATTTCTCGAGGCTTACTCTGATAACAATGCCCCATTTAGGTCTGAATTTATGATGGTCAGAAACGGCGACCAGAAAACGGCGATGAATTTGGCCATCATGGACGAGCCCAACATATGGTCGATCCGAAAGAGGCATCAACCTGGTGCTTCACTAGACGAATGGAGCATCAAAACCAGTCGTCTGTGGCGCGTCCTTTGGCGAATGGATGTATTTGAAAGGCCTTCAACGGTTGATGTAGCGCCAGAGTTGCATCATTACATGTTATTTGTAAATGATATTATGGCAAAATTCCAAGTAAATGCGACGCAAGAGGATCAAATCATCAGATCATCGTTGCCGTACGGGATACAGCATTACGTGGAGATTTTGGCGTCTATGGGTCTTGTCTTTTCAGAACTGGTTGTGCGGTACTTTCAATTGAATTATCTTTGGTTTAATCATCAGGATGAGGAAATGTACTCAAAAAAGATTAACGTTTTCGAGCTTTTGGTCACGGCGGTCCGCTTGCAAAACTTGAAAAGTGTCAAAGAAATTGTCAATCGCGACCGTTTTGGCGGTGATTTAAACCTTCGTGAGTTCTCAAATAATCCGCAACGGCTCACGTTATTGCATATGGTAAACTATTTTCCTATTCAAATTCCAAACAATCGACAGTCAACACCTGAGCAAATGACACAATTTCTCCTTCAACACGGTGCTCATTATTAATGCCAATAATCATATATAAAATATAAAGTTTGTGTCGTATCAATGACAAAACACCTCTTACTCCTCCTTGCTCTATTCATTTGTCACGCATGCGCCTTTTCCCCTAGCATGTGCCGGACCCAGCCAAAACCTCCCGTTCCATTGGAGCTGCAGAAAATCAAAGACCACTTCCCTGTCGTGATTAAGCACCGGCATGACTTTTTTAACCGCTCCATGGACTTGCAAAGGGAAAAAATCTATTACGTGGCCACGTTCACCCGTAAAGGTGTGATTCTGCGACCCAAAAAGTTCCGGCTGCGAAAGCACAGCAAGAACAAAATCTTGGACGCGGTCTGGCGCGTATGGCGTGCATGTAAGAATTTTTTTTGAGCGTAGGTCTCCACATTGCATAACCCGCGCTTTGCTCGTGGTTGCATGACGCCGCAATGTGTATGCATAGTGCCGCTGATTCAACAACTCTAAATAGCTTGATTTATGTTCTTTTCCACCCAATAGACGGATCGCCGGGCATCCAACGCCTCCAATGATAAGGCTCAGGAGAGAGGTTGTTCATAGAGGACTTCTTGTGATCGTCCTCTGCGTCATCCTTTTCAAATAAATCCCACAACCTTTCACTCCCATTTTCCTTCCCCGGCATTGTCAAATGCGTCATGGGGCTAATTTCAATCAGACGATCGTTTTGATCCCGCAACTGTGTTATTTTCTGTTCGTACCATCGAATTTGCTTGTTGAGTCGATCACTCCGTTGCCTGTTCCTGTTCAAATCCGTTTGAAGCGTCTTGATGGTCGTGTCTTGCTTGGCGACAATCTCTTGCCACTTTTTGATTTCATGTCTACACTTATCCATCTCATCCTTAGACTTCTCCATCTCATGATTAAACGAGTTCATGAATTTTGACGTTGCCTCTTTTTCATCTATCAGGTCTGAGCACCGCTCGGTGGCCTTTTTCAAAGTAACATGAGCCTCTTTCAGGTTGCCAACAATGTTTCTTATAAGAAAGTGCCTTTGATCAAATTGCGCGGTCATTTTTTCCGAAATGTCTTCCACGAGCTTATTCATCGCATGCGATATTGCCTCCGAGTCAAATTGTCCACCGCACTCCATGATCGACACAAGCTCGGCCTGTGTTACATCAACAAGCATCCGAATAATTTCTCTGTTTTTTGCAGCCGCGTCTTCGTTGACTTCGTTCCAACCGTCGTCGGTCACGGGGAACCCGCAGAAAGACTTTTCTGGCATTTCATCTTGGCGTTCTTTCACCGCATGGTCTGACATGGTGATGCAAGGCGCACGGCTCGTGGTACAATTTGAAAAAATAAAATCAATTTGATATTGTTTGTGCATTCAGATTTTTGCGCAATTCGGGCTTGCAAACAAGTTTTACAGCAACACAGTTTTGTTTGGGTTAGTTCATGTCCTTCAAGTTTTTTCAGGCGACGAAACGTTGCAAACCCGACCTTCACAGCAAAACTGCTCACATATGCGGAGGGAGTCGACGTCCACGGCGTGATTGAGTTGGTGTTTCCGTTTCCTAAGCCTGCTTCAGAATAGGCGACCAAGAGGCCGAAAATGGTCACCCTTCACAAATGCAAAGATAAAGAAACAAAATACACACAAATGCAGACTTTTGACCCGAGCACAAAAACAGAAGAGTCAAAATCAAAACATATAAAAAGGAAACGCTGAATTTTACACACATGCAACGATCAAAACCAGAAAAAAGGAAATGGTCGTCTCCTGTTATGTGCACTTGCGTCAAAGTCACATATGACGTTCTTTCGCCAACTCGTTTGCAGGGTCAGATAGCGGTTTTTGAAACTTTTATTTCTATTCAAATCAAAGACGAACTGGGTGCAAAAAGAATGTTCACGCTTCAGGATTTTACCATCAAAACATTGCCAGACCTCAACACTATGATTATCATTGGAACTGGGAATAGAGATAACAATGACGTTTACCTATTCTTTGCATCCGATCGTGCACGAGAAAATTGTCTTCTCACCATGAAACTACTCGACTTTTCCATCGTTGACGAGTTCAACCACCTTGTCACAAAATCGCGGATCAAGACCTCTAATTCGCTGCCGTCCATGCGGACCATTTTTGAAGACCCCGGCCTTTGACCATTTGCCTGGGTAATAAACAAGGCTGCCGCAATCACCTATTAGCAACAGCATGCAGCCAGGTGTAAAAATCAGAATCGTACTTGCCGGGCTGAAAGGACACATCACCGCCCTGTTCGCCGCCCTTTTGCCACATGCGCTTCATGGTGTCAGAGAGCTCGGGATCAAACAGCTGCATTCGCCTGGCTAGATCAACCATGGCTAGCACATTGTTGTGCAGGTTAAAGCAGATAAAATTTCGATCCATCCAGTCAGTCGACATTTTAAACTTGGCCGCGTTTGCCTTAACCACCACGTGCACGCACATTTTCTGCTTGCAGGGGTAAAAAATGAAGTTCACGCACTCTTGTCGCTCGCAAGCCATGGTTTTTGCCTTCGTGTCACCCCATGTGTAACTAACAACCACCGCCCCGTGCTCGTTGATGCAGTCGAAGAAACTGCAGTAAACCCGTTGCTCGGGTGCCATTAGTAAACGCGGGTAGTACGAGTCCACCTTGACCATGGCAGATGTGGCAAAGTACTGCGTGTATAACTCCGCTTCGCCTACCTTGAACATCTTGTTGACTCGCGGCAACATGGCAATATCCCGCATGAGAGTGACCATCTCAAGGATGTTGAGCTCGCCGCCGGTGAATTCAGCGCAAATCTTGATAAAGGTGTCGTCCGGAATATGACGGTACTCTATCTTCAAAAAGTCCGCGTGATTTTGGTATTGTTCTAGGATCTTGCCTTTTTTGCTTTCACTGACATCGGCAAACGCTGACCTCAACAGCATCTCCTCGCGCCGCATGCTCGATGCAGTCTTGCTGTAGTCCTCCAGGCCACCCCATCCATTTGGGTTTTCCTCCACACTCGTCTCCCACAGGCGGTGCGCTTCCAACACTTTTCGCTGCTCCAGCAATATTTTCAGCTGGTGGTAGACAAGTTCTGCAGGCAGGGGCGGGCTTGCCATTCTTGACGTTGATTGCCGAGGCGTTATATAGTCCAGAGGTAAACGGAATGAGTTTTTCGTTGGTCACTGTGTCGTTTTCACTCTGGGTCATGGTAGCAATCTATTGCATACCGTGACTTCTTGGGTGATATTTCGCTAATGGGGCCACGTGAACCGGTGATGTACAGGGCATCGACTTTGCATGTTTACCAGGGCCAGCGCCATAGAAATAGCCATGCGGATGCCGGTATTTGTATCTTTAATATATTTTTTTGTCGCGACACTCATCTCTTATATCAGCTCCAAATGCCGAATTCCAATCAGTTAAGAAAGCTTGGCTGTCAATGTCAGTCGAACCATACCAACCTGCCCAGCCAGTGGTTGCATACGATGAGCTGGAGCCTATCATCCAATCATGTTGCATTGTGGAACATAATTCCCAAATGTATACAGAAGTTAATTGACCTCCAAACGAAACTTGCCCATTCGATTGATAGTATTCCCCACAACTGGTCGAGCATGATGAGCAAGGGGTAAACTTTTTCCCGGTTAAATCGGAGACAAAAGCAGTACTTTGAACGTAAAACACGTCAGCTAATGAACACGCTGTACAGGAGGAAGCACCGACTGCAGACTTGGTGTCTGCTGAGCAATCTGTACATGAATCCGCCGCTGCCGAGGAATATTTGCCACGATCACAGTTTTGGCATGCGCTTGCTGCTGTCTGACCAGTTGACCCAGAGTACTTGCCAGCCGCGCAGTCAGTGCAGTCTTGTCCAGCCCCAGGGCTGTACTTGCCCGCAGCACAATTCGCGCAATCGCTGATGGCATCTGAGCCAGCAGGCGAGGTCTTGCCGTGAGGGCAGTTGGTGCACGTGCTTTCGGTTGAAGA
>MDTA01013027.1_pt1 | contig 18306 bp, 16 predicted proteins | sample 811151 | NCBI WGS metagenome assembly MDTA01 (sample SAMN05326648, study PRJNA326480) | marine metagenome | isolation source: seawater | place: Indian Ocean: South | collected 2010
AATTTTAAACCAGGTTTAGTTGGTGGTCATTGTATAGGAGTAGATCCATATTATTTATCTAAAAAATCACAAGATTTAGGATATAATCCTAAAATTATATTAGCTGGTAGAAAATTAAATGATAGTATGGGAAAATATGTTGTTTCACAAGTTGTTAAATTAATGATAAAAAAAAAAATTAATATTAAAAATTCAAAAGTTTTAATATTAGGTTTAGCTTTTAAAGAAAATTGTAATGATATTAGAAATAGTAAAGTTTTCGATATTATTAAAAAATTTGAAGAATATGATATAAAAACAACTATTTTTGATCCTTTAGTTTTACCAGCATTAGTTAAAGAAAAAAATAATTTAAATTTTTATAATACATATAAAAAAAACAAATATGATGCTATAGTTTTAGCTGTTAATCATAAAGAATTTAAACATTTTAAATATAAAGAAAATTTAAAAAAAAATAGTGTTTTATATGATGTTAAAAGGGTATTAAAAAATAAAAATATTGATGGAGGCTTGTAAAAAATGGTATGTTCTTTATACTAAAAGAAATAAAGAAATAAAAGTTGTAGAAGAATTGATAGAAAATGGATTTGAAGCATATACACCTATAAAAAAAGAAAAAAGAAAGTGGTCAGATAGAATAATAATAAAAAAAATTTGTCTTTTACCTTCAATGGTATTAGTTTGTTTGGAAAAGCATAAAATTAATAAAGTATTTGAAATTAATTATGTAAAAAAATATATGTTTTTTAATGGAGAAAGAGCAAAAGTTTCAAACGATGAAGTTTTAGCCATGAAAAATTATATTAAAAATAAAAAAACAATAAATAAATTTTTAAAAAAAGGAGATAGTATTAAAATTAATTATTTAAATCAAAACGCAACAGTTATAGATGTTAAAGGAAAAAAATGTTTTGCTTTTTTAGAAATGTTAGGAGCAACAATTACTTTAAATGTTAAATAAAAAAGTATAAAAAAACATATTTTCTTAGATTAAGATACATTTCTAGTATAGAGATGTTATTAATCACCTTAAAAAAAACATAGCAAAGATAATATGATTGATAATAATAAAAATCTTATAGAAGGTAATTATGTGTCTTAACAAGTCTTCCAAAATATATATTGCAGGTCATCTTGGGATGGTAGGCTCTGCTTGTTGGAGGGCGTTGGACAAATTAGCTTATTCTAATTTAATAGGAAGAACCTCCAAAGAATTAGATTTAAGGAATCAATCTCAAGTCTATGAATTTTTAAAAACTACAAAACCAGATATAATAATTGACGCTGCAGCAAAAGTTGGTGGTATCTTGGCAAATAACAATTATCCTTATCATTTTTTGATGGAGAATATGCAGATTCAAAATAATTTGATAAGTGCTGCACATAAGTTGAATGTTTCAAAATTTATTTTTCTTGGCAGCTCATGCGTTTACCCAAAGCTAGCTCCTCAACCAATCAAAGAAGAATATTTATTGACAGACTCATTAGAATCAACAAACGAGTGGTATGCCATTGCTAAGATTTCTGGAATAAAATTATGTGAAGCGATTAGAAAGCAGTACAATAAAGATTTTGTGAATTTAATGCCTACAAATCTTTATGGTCCTTTTGATAATTTTGACTTAGAAACAGCTCATGTTCTACCTGCTATGATTAGAAAGTTTCATGAAGCAAAAGAAAATAATCATTCAAATGTTAATCTTTGGGGTTCAGGTAGTCCTATGCGTGATTTCTTGCATGTAGAAGATCTTGCTAGTGCAGTTGTATTTGCTCTAGAAAATAAATTACCAGAGTATTTATATAATGTTGGTACTGGTTCGGATGTTACTATAAAAGAGTTAGCTCAAAATATTCAATCACAAGTTGGATATAACGGTAAAATAGTTTGGGACAACACAAAGCCTGATGGAACATTTAGAAAATTAATGGATAGTTCAAAAATAATGCAATTTGGTTGGAAACCTAAATATGATTTAAAGAAAGGAATTACCAACACCTATTTATGGTTTTTAGAAAATCAAAATCATTTAAAAAAAATAAAATTTAAAGACCATTAAATTAAGTTTTTTAAAAAAATAATAGTATAAAACTTTCTTTTTCTAAATCAGATATTTGTTAAAATTTATAGTAAAGAAAATGTTGATAGGATTTTATTTATTTTAAATTTACTTTAAAATTATAATTAAATTTCATTTTTATTTATTTAGAAAAATTTTAATTATTTTTGTTAGCAGTAAAAAATTTGACTAGTTTTTATGTGACTATTCATGGCGAAGCCATACCCTTATAACAATATTTTAACCAAAAAAACTTAAATTAAAATTTTGAGCAAAGTAGCATTCATAACCGGAGTAACTGGTCAAGATGGAGCCTATCTATCAGATTTTTTGCTTGAAAAAAACTATGAGGTACACGGTTTAAAACGGCGCTCTTCTTCTTTTAATACTAAACGTATAGATCATTTATATCAAGACCCTCATAGTGAAAATCCAAGGTTTATTCTACACTATGGAGATATGACTGATAGCACCAACTTGATTCGTTTAATAAAAGAAATACAGCCAGACGAGATTTATAATTTAGCTGCTATGAGTCATGTTCACGTTTCTTTCGATATGCCAGAGTATGTTGCTGATGTTGATGGAATAGGAACTTTGAGGTTATTGGAGGCAGTAAGGATACTTGGATTAGAGAAAAAAACAAGAATTTACCAAGCCTCAACCTCTGAGCTTTTTGGTAAGGCGCAAGAAGTACCTCAAAATGAAAAAACACCATTTTACCCAAGATCTCCTTACGCAGTAGCGAAGCTTTATTCTTTTTGGACAATAGTTAACTACAGAGAGGCGTATGATATCTTTGCTTGTAATGGAATATTGTTTAATCACGAAAGCCCTATCAGAGGTGAAACATTTGTAACTCGTAAAATAACCATGGGAGTAGCAAGAATAGCGAAAGGTCTACAAGAAAAACTTTATTTAGGAAATTTAGATGCTAAGCGGGATTGGGGTCATGCTAAAGATTATGTTCGTATGATGTGGATGATTCTTCAATATGAAAAGGCTGAGGACTGGGTGATAGCGACAGGAAAAATCACATCAATCAGAGATGTTGTTAAAATGGCATTTAGTTGTGTTGGTGTCAAACTTGAATTCAAGGGTAAAGGAATAAATGAAATAGCAGTTGTAAAATCATGCAGTAACCCTAATTACAAAGTTGAAATAGGTAAAGAGGTTTTAAATATAGACCCTAATTATTTCAGGCCTACAGAAGTGGACTTATTAGTAGGAGATGCAACTAAGGCGAAAGAAAAATTGGGTTGGAAACCAGAAATTTATTTGGAAGAATTAATTAGAGAGATGGTTCTTTCAGATTTAAAAGTAATAAAAGATTAAACAACTAAATATTGAAAAAATAAATGTTGTTGCAATTAGTCAGGATTATGTTAATTTTATATATGCTATAAATTCTAAAAAAAGTAAATAGATTATGAATATTACCGTTATTGGATCGGGATATGTTGGACTAGTCTCTGGAACATGTTTTTCAGAGATGGGAAACAACGTCACTTGTGTAGATATAGACCCAGTTAAGATTGAGAAACTAAATAAAGGAATGATCCCTATTTTTGAACCGGGTTTAGAGACGATGGTTTTAAAAAATGTAAAAAATAAGAACCTTTTTTTTACAACAAAGCTTGATAAGGCTTTACAAGATTCTGAAATAGCTTTTATAGCGGTTGGAACTCCCATGGGAGATGATGGTTCTGCAGATTTACAGTATGTTTTGGCTGTAGCTAAGTCTATAGGAAAATTTATGCAAAAAAGATTGATAGTGGTCGATAAATCTACCGTTCCTATTGGAACTGCAGACAAGGTAAAAGCAACTATTCAAAAAGAACTAGATATAAGAAATTCTGATTTACAGTTTGATGTGGTTTCGAATCCTGAATTTTTAAAAGAAGGTGCGGCAATTGATGACTTTATTAAACCAGATAGAGTTGTTATTGGAGCAGATACTGACCACGCCTTTAAATTAATGAAGGAGTTATATTCTCCCTTTTTTAGAACTCATGAACGTTTTATTACGATGGATATTCGTTCTGCAGAAATGACAAAATATGCAGCAAATGCAATGTTAGCAACAAAAATTTCATTTATGAATGAAATTGCAAATATTTGTGAAAAAGTGGGCGCTGATGCAAATCAGGTTCGTATAGGTATTGGTTCAGACAAAAGAATTGGGTATAGTTTTATCTATCCAGGGGCTGGTTATGGAGGGTCTTGTTTTCCTAAAGATGTGAAAGCATTGACTAAGATAGCAACAGAAAACGGTTATAAAGCACGGTTAATATCAGCTGTTGAAGAAGTGAATGATGCACAAAAATTAGTTATTGCTCAAAAAATAGTCAAACGCTTTGGAGATGATTTAACAAGCCTCATCTTTGGTATTTGGGGATTGGCATTTAAGCCAGGAACAGATGATATGCGTGAGGCTCCAGCAATTTATGTAATCAAAGAATTGGTAAAACGTGGCGCTAAGATTAAAGCATATGACCCTAAAGCTATAAACGAAGCTAAAGAATATTACCTAAAGGGTGTTGAGAATATTGAGTATGTAGATTCTAAGTATGAGGTTTTACAAAATTCGAATGCTTTAGTCTTGTTAACAGAATGGAAAGAATTTCGTTCACCAGATTTTGAAGAAATAAAAACCCAATTAAAAAACCCAATTATTTTTGATGGTAGAAATCAATATATTGCTTACCATCTACAAGACAAAGGGATTGAGTATCATTGCGTAGGTAAGTTATCAGTATTGTAGAAGTTTTTTTGTTAAAATGAAATGCTTAAATTGATTTGTTTAATAAAAGATGAAAAAAAAAAATATTAATTTTTGCGGGATACTATACGCCTAGCTTTAAAGGTGGTGGCCCCATACAATCAATAAGCAATTTAGTAAATGTCCTTAATTTTGATTTTGAATTTTACATTTTGGCTTTTGATAGGGATTTAGGTGATAAGAAACCGTTTAATAATATAAATAAAAATGTTTGGAATGAAGTGGAAGAAGCTAAAGTGATATATGTAAAGCCTGATAAAATTAATTTTCAATTTATTAGGGCAATTACAAATCAAATTAATTTTCATGCAATTTACCTAAACAGTTTGTTTTCTTTTAATTTAACAATTCTTCCATTAATTTTAAATAAACTTAAATTAATAAAAGTTAGTAAAATTGTTTTAGCGCCACGCGGACAACTATCTAAAGGAGCTCTAGGAATAAACCAAAGAAAAAAACAATTCTTTATAAAGCTTGGTAATTACTTAAAATTATATGATGGGCTAACATGGCATGTAACAGCTAATGAAGAGAAAAAAGAAGTTAAAAAGTATTTTAAAGCAAATGAGATATATAACATTAAAAATTTAACAATTAATTATAATGGCTTAGACTTAGAAAAAAATATTAGAAAGAGAAAAGGGAAATTGAAAATTATTTTTATTTCAAGAATTAGTCCTAAAAAAAATCTAGGATTTGTGATTGATACTCTAAACGAAGTAAAAGGAAGTGTTGAATTAAATATTTTTGGTCCAATTGAAGATGTTACTTATTGGAGGAAATGCCAAAATAAGATCGAGGCCTTAAACCCAAATATAGATGTTAATTATTGTGGTTTGTTAAAACATTCTCAGGTTATAAATCAGTTTAAAAAGAATCATATATTTTTTTTCCCCACATTAGGAGAAAATTTTGGGCATGTAATTTTTGAATCTTTAATAGGAGGATGCCCAATAGTTTTAAGCGATCAGACCCCTTGGAGAAAGTTAAGAGAGAAAAATATAGGCTGGGATATTGATTTAAAAAATAAAAAAACCTTTATTAAAGTAATTCAAGAATATGTGTTAATGAATCAAGAAGAATATAATAAAACATCTAGAGATGCATATATTTTTGGATCAGAATCTTCAAGCCACGAAGATGTTAAGGATTTATATAGAAATATGTTTTTAAACTAAGTTATGTATAAAGTAATTGTAGCGCATCCCGCGCAGCAGCATTCATATAAAACAGCAGTAGCCCTAAAAAAACACAATTATTTATTTAAGTATGTAACTACTGTATACAATAAAAAAAAATCCTTAACAAGAATAGTTATAAAATTTTTAACAGGAAATATTTTAGAAAGAGCAAATAATCGTAGAACAAATGAATTAGAAGATTCAGAGATTAAACAATTTTGTGAAATTGAAAGTTTAGTTTTACTTTTTTTACAAAGGGTCGATAAAAACAAACGTATCTATAATTTTTTTAATAGATACATTAATAAAAAGTTTAATAAAAAACTTGTTAAATATTCTATTAAAAACAAAATAGATCTAATAATTTTATTTGATAAATACGCGTCATCAGCATTTGAAATGCTTGAGAGAAAAGACTCTTCTATAGTTAAGGTATTAGATTGTTCAGCTCCAAACTTTGTGTTTATGAATGATATTTTTCATAATTATGTAAAAACTAATAATATTCATCAATATTTAAACGAGTTTACATCTAAGGAGAATATCAGAACAAAAAACGAAACGATAAAAGAAACAAACCTTGCAGATTTTTTTTTATCAGCATCTAATTTTACTACAAAAAGTTTAATGAGAGCAGATATTAAAAAAAACAAAATATATCATTGTCCGTATGATATAGAATTACCTTTACTAAAGTTGGGCAATGAAACCCCTAAAGATTATAAGATAAAGTTAAGATGTCTATTTGTTGGAAGAGTTACATACAAAAAAGGAGTTTTAGAACTCTTTAAAGCTATTGAGAAATTAAGCGTGAATAAATTCGAGTTTACTTTTGTTGGGTCCTATGATATTAAAGATAAGGAAATATCTAAATATAAAGACAAATATAATTTTAGTGGCCACATAAGTAAAATTAAAATGGATGAAATCTATAGAAATTCAGATATATTAGTTTTTCCCTCTCTTGCAGATGGCTTTGGATTAAGCGTGGTTGAGGCTCTTTCATATGGAATACCTGTTATTTGTTCAAAAAACACAGGAGCATGTGATATAATAAAAGATGGTTTTAATGGATTTCAAATTAATGCAGGAGCAGAAAGAGAGATTTATGATAAACTGATGTGGTTTGATTTAAATAGGAAAGAATTAAGTAAAATGTCACAAAACTCAATTGAATCTGCAAAAAATAATAATAAAGAAAGGTATAGTGACAGGATTCAATTAATGGTAAAAGATGTTTTGAGGGCAAATAAAATTAGATGATAAAATTAAAAAAGTATAATTTGATATTATTGATATTATTAATATCAATTTATACGATATCTTATTTGGGGACAGTTTATAATTTTAAATATGATTTTGATAACATTAGAATTATTATAGTTAGTATTTTGTTGTTTATAAGCCTTAAAGGCTTTATAAGTCTAACATTCCTAAAAAATAAAAAAATAGGTAATATTTATTACGCATTCTTTTTTTATGCAATATATGTTTTCTTTTGGCTAATTACAAAACAAAACATAGATGTTAACGCTCTATTAAGAAGTCTTTTTTTTCCAATTATATTTACGGCTAGTTATTATGTTTTTAGTAATAATCTAATTAATAATTTTAGAATCGAATATTACTTTAGCTTCTTAACAATTATATTTTTACTATTATTTTATAATCAAACAATAGTGCAAATGGATAGTTCTGGAATGACAAGAAACTCAATATATTATCAAGTCTTATTAGTCCCATTCATTTTAATGTTAAAAAATGAAAAAATAAAAAAAATACTACTGATATTAATCTTAATAGGAGTTTTCATCACGCTTAAAAGAACCCCGCTAATAACAATGCTTATATCAATTGTTTTCTTTTATAAAAACAAGCTACAAATTAAAAAGTGGAAGAAAGCTAAAAATATCAAAGTTTTAGGCATTATAACTTTTTCTGTTTTTTTGATAGTATGGATAAACAACATTTTTAAAAGCAGCTCTCTCAAAAATGATTTAATATTTAGATTAAGCCAATCATTAGATGACGGCGGTAGTGGAAGAATAGATATTCTTAAGGCGATGTTTCAAAAAATTCAATATATTGATTTAAGCGAACTTATATTCGGACATGGAACGTTTACTGTAGGTGCGCTTACCAATCTTGGGGGGGCTCATAACGACTTTTTAGACATGTTCTGGAGTTATGGAGCTATTGGTTTAATTTTCTATTTATATATTTATAAAAGTTTAATAAAATATTGTCGAATTTTTAAAAAAATTAAATATGATCTTTATCCAGCATTCCTTTCTTCTGTAATTATTTTTTTCATAACATCACTTTTTAGTCAATTAGTTTTCATACCTAGTTACATTGCTTTTTTAGCTGTATTTTGGGCTTATGTCATATCAAAGTATTATTTAATTCAGAATAAAAAACTATCAACACTATGAGAAATTTAAAATGTGGAGTAATTACTTTTCATCGCGCGCATAATTATGGCGCTATACTTCAGACTTATGCGTTGCAAAAAACTTTAGAAAAATATTCTGTTGATTGCGAGGTTGTTGATTATCGAAGTCAATTTATAGAACAGTATTATAAACCCATTTCAATTTATAATCTACCTAGCTTGAAAAAAGCAATTGCAATTCTTCTTTATAACGGAAAAACTGTTGATAATCATAAGGTTTTTAATGATTTTATAAAAAAGCATATAAAAATAAGTAAAGAAGTATATCATAGCGCCGAAGAATTAAAGCGTTCAAATGAAAAATATGATTTTTTTATATCAGGAAGCGATCAGATTTGGAACTATATTACGGCAGGATTTATTGATGATAATTACTTTTTAAAATTTGTTAAGGACGTGTATAAAAAAAACTCATATGCACCAAGCTTTGGGGTTGAGATAATTCCTCAAGACAAGAAAAACAAATATATTGAGTTACTAAAAGAGTTTAATAACATTTCAGTTAGAGAAGCAGAAGGCGCTAAAATTATTAATCACCTTTTAGGCTATACTCCACCAGTAGTTTTAGACCCCACGCTTTTGCTAGATAAAAAAAACTGGAGAGACATATCTTCTGATTCAAAGGAAAAAACAGATTATTTATTATTATATCTGATAGCAGAAAGTAATGAAATTATTCGTTTGGCAAGAAAAATAGCAAAAGAAAGAAATTTAAAAATCATTTATTTAAACAATAGGCTGTTTAAGGTAAGAGGGGTTGAAAATAGAAAAAAAACAAAAGTAAATGAATGGTTGTCATTATTTATGAATGCTAATTGTGTAGTTACTAATTCTTTTCATGGTTTGGCATTTTCTGTTAATTTTGAAAGAGAGTTCTTTATTCAATACCTTCCTAAGCCCGCAAAAGTTAATTCAAGACTTGTTAATCTATTAACTCTATTGAATTTAGAATACAGAGTTGTTGAGAAAAATTATAATATTAAAGAAATAGATTACGATAAAGTAAATTCTCGTTTGAATAATGAGCGTAACAAATCTTTTTCATTTATAAAGAAAGTAATTTCGTCTTATTAAGTATTCATATGTTTTTTGTTTTAAAATTAAAAAGAAAATTATTGAATGGGGAATTAGCAACAATTATTTCTTCGCTAATAAAAAAAATTCACTTAAATCTTTTTTTTAGGGATATAGTGTATTTTAACAAGTTGGTTGCTTTGCACGAATATCAAGAAGCGTATACTTATTCAAAAAACAAGTCATTGTTAAAACACAATAAAAATCCAGAGTTAGTTAGAAAAATTGCATTGTCAGCATATTATTCTGGTAATAAAGAAGAGGCAACAAAGATATTTGAAGACAGACTGTTTCTTTTTCATAAGATAAACAAAAAACAATTATTATTAACCTCTGAAGAATTCTTGCCAAAAGATATTGTTTTTGTAACAAAATATGTTTATTTAGGTGGTTATGCAAATAGCGGCTTTCTTCTTCATAAAAGCGAAGGATTAAGTTTAGCAAGTAAAATCATAAAAAAAACCAAATTAGAAAACAAAGAAGTTTTTTTTTACACTAAAATCTTTTTAAAATACGCTTTTTTTTCAAGTTTTACTCCAATTTTTTTTTCGATTCACAACAATAAAAAGAAAAATTTTATAATATTAACTGCTGAGCATATTTTAGGCGAAAGGCCCAACAACTCAAAGATTCAAACAATACTAAAGATTAACAGATATATAGAATCTATTGATTATAAAGAAGCGCTGAGTCTTTTAAATCCAATTGGTTTAGACAAGGGCAAAGCGAAAGCTAGAAATCTCCATAAAAAATCAACCAATGTTGAAATTTTTAGTGAAATCAAAAATCGTTTAGAAAAATCAAATAATTTTAAATTAGAGGCCTTGGTTTCTATTTTAAAATCAATTATTTTGGAAAATCATCTGTATAAACTCATTAATCCTGACATCCACTATTCTTTTTGTCATAATGATTTTCATAAAAACAATATAATTAGCCAAACCGAAAATATTTGTAAGGTTTTTGATTGGAATTCATATAGTGTAGCCTTAAGAGGCTGGGACATGTGTTATTATTTTGGAAATTTTGAATTTAAATTTAGTGAAATTGAAGAAATTTTTATAAACAAAATAAATCATTGTAGTAATAAAGACCTAGTTATTGCTAAAATTTTTTACATTTATATTCAAATTTATATATGGGTTTTAAGATTAAGAAACAAGTCCTCTTTTGAAAAAATGAATGATTATTTTGTCCCCGCGATTAAATCTATTGAGGTGTTACACTTAGAACTTAATAAAGCAGTTGCTCGTTAAAATATTATTGTTTTGAAAAAAAAGTCAACTTTAGTAACTATTTTAACCTTGATTCTTATAACATTTGGAGCTAAATTTCTTGGGTTTTTAAGAGAAGTTATGATAGCTCAAAAGTTTGGCACTAGCTCTCAATCAGACTCGTTTTTTATAGCACTTACTTTAACAACTTTATTAGGAGCTTTAATTGGGCAATCTATGAACACTGTTCTGATACCATTGTTTTCAGAATTAAAAAACCAGAAAGGATACAAAGGCAAAAATAGATTTACAAATAATATGCTAACAATTATTTTCATAGCATCTATTTTAATTGTATTAATTAGCTATTTATTGTCTCCAATTATAGTTGGCACTGTTGCTTTTGGGTTTGAAATCGATCAATATAATCTTACACTAAAATTGTTTAAAATAGGATTATTAAGTATTTTATTTACCGGTATTATGTCTGTTTTCAGAGCGTATCTTCAAAGTGAAAATAAATTTAATGAAACTGCGCTTTCAGAAATGGCAATAAACGCTTCATATCTGTTCTTTCTTTTTTTTTACGCAGATTACTATGGAATTGTTGGCCTAATGTTCGCTGGAGTATTTGGGTGTTTTATTCAAGTTTTTATTCAATATTTAGCATTAAGGTCAACAAAATTTTCTTATAGATACCTTGTTGATTTTAAAGACTTATATCTTAAAAAAGTACTTTTCTTATCTGCGCCAATTTTCTTAACCGTAATAGTCAGTGATATAAACAAGTCAGTTGATAAAGCTTTAGCCTCAACATTAATTGAAGGAAGTGTTTCGGCTTTAAGTTATGGAAATAGAATTAACATTATGATTTTTGGTGTTTTCATCACCTCTATAACAACAGTTTTTTTTACTGATTTATCTAAATTAGCGGCAAATAAATCATATTTAAGTTTTAAAATAAAATTTCAAAAAGCAATTAATTTAATATTAATATTAACGATACCAATAACTATTATTCTTGTCCTGTTTTCTAATCAAATTGTTACATTGTTGCTTGAAAGAGGAGTGTTTGATTCTCGGGCCTCTTCATTAACAGCTTCAGCTCTAATCTTCTATTCACTTGGATTAACGGGTTTGTCGTGTAGGCTTTTGTTAATTAAAACATTTTTTGCTTTACAAATGACAAAAACACCTATGATAAATAGTATAATTGCTGTTTTTTTTAATATAGTGTTTAGTCTTATTTTGATAAAAACAATGCAACATGAAGGATTAGCTTTGGCGTCCTCATTATCTGTAACTATTATGTCATTATTAATGTTCTATAGTCTAAGAAAGCGTCTAGGAAACATGAATTATAAAAAAATAATTATAACAGGGACAAAAGTTATAGTGGCATCATCTATAATGGGTTATGTTTCTGGTTATTGTTATGAAAGTTTAATTATTAACAACAACATGGTTATTAGTTTAATGATTTCGCTTACAATAGGTTTTGTTACATATTTAACCACAGGAACATTATTAAAAATAAAAGAGTTTAACTATTTGTTAAAAAAAATCAAAATTGTATAGAATAGAAAAAATCATAAAAAAACAGATAAAGTACATTGCTAGAATTTTTGGGTTATCACAAATGTCTAAAATATATGGCGTACCAATCGATAAAGTGTCAAAACTTTTTATTGATTTAGATAACAATAATATTAATTATTTAGTACTCCGTTGGTATGAAGACCTGCCATTAGTAAAAGCGGGTGAAGATATTGATATATTGGTTGCAGATAAAGATTTTACTAAAATTAAAAAATTCTTAAAAAGAGGAAGAGCTTTAGATAAAAATTTTGTAAAAATTGATCTTTTTCCAGAATCTAGCCAGAAAAGATTTATGGCTTACTACCCACAAAGGATAGCAAAAAAAATGCTGTTGAACAAAATTAAGCACGTATCTAATGCATACATACCTATGCCTAAGGATTATTTTTTTTCATTAAAATATCACGTTCTTTTTCATAAAGGGTTTAATTCTGGTATTAAATCTAAGTATCATAATTCAAAAATTACCACACCAGAACACGATTATAATAGTTATTTAATTGGTTTAATGAAGAGTTTAAATATGGACAGCACCAGCTTAACTCTTGAGGGTTTAGAGTTAATTCTTGAAAAAGAAAATTGGCTGCCACCTCTAGATGTTTACTTTAGAAGATCAAATAAAAACAAATGGGTTTACTATCGAGCATTGGACAAAATACACCCAGAGTGGACAAAAATGAATGGTTTAGTTGTATTCATTATTAGAGAAAAAGGAGCGTATGATTCAGTTGTTAAAAAATTGAGGGAATTAATTATTACTAATAACGCTGAAATTATTAGCACACATATTCTATCAGAAAAACAAGCCCTGCTTTTTGCAGAAAACTCAAGAGGAGGAGATTGGGGAAAAGGACCCTCCCCTAGAAGTGGAGGATTACCAAAACATATAATTGTTTGCAAAAAAGAACATGATAGTAAATTGAAAAAAACAGAAAAAATTCCTCAAGGAGTTGTTGAATATAATTGGGTGAAAAACATTAAGACTGAAATAAGAGAATATTATTTAGATAGCACAAAAAGAAGTGAGAGATGTAATATTCTTCATTCATCAGACAATGGTATTGAGGCATCACACTATATAGATTTATTAAACAAAATAATAAAAAAGAATGAAAAATAAAACACTTTTAATTACAGGAGGAACGGGTTCTTTTGGAAATGCTGTTTTAACCCGGTTTCTTAATACAGATCATTTTAATGAAATTCGAATTTTTTCTAGAGATGAAAAAAAACAAGATGATATGCGCACAAGATTGAATAACGAGAAACTAATATTTTATATTGGCGATGTACGTGATTATAATAGTGTTGAAAAAGCAATGAGAGGAGTGGATTATGTGTTTCACGCAGCGGCTTTAAAACAGGTGCCATCATGTGAGTTTTTTCCATTAGAAGCAACTAAAACAAATGTTTTTGGCACACAAAATGTTATTGATGCCGCAGGAATTAATAAGGTTAAAAAAGTTATATGTTTGAGTACAGATAAAGCCGCATACCCTATTAACGCAATGGGAATAACCAAGGCATTAATGGAAAAATTAGTAATTGCAGCCTCACGTAATTTAACAGATACAACCGTGTGCTTAACTCGATATGGAAATGTAATAGGATCTAGAGGCTCTGTAATTCCACTGTTTTTAAACCAAATGAAAGAAGGAAAAGACATAACAATTACAGACCCAAAAATGACCCGTTTTTTAATGTCTTTAGAAGAAGCGGTTGAATTAGTCCTTTTTGCCTTTGAGAATGGTAATCCTGGCGACTTATTTGTTAATAAAGCGCCAGCAAGTAGCATTGGAGATTTGGCTCAGGCCTTAAAAGAATTGTGTAATTCAAATAATAATGTAAAAATTATCGGAACTAGACATGGAGAAAAGTTATACGAAACACTTTGTACGCGTGAGGAAATAGTAAAAGCTGAAGACATGGGAAATTTTTTCCGTATTCCTTCGGATAATAGAAATTTGAATTACTCAAGTTATTTTTCTAAAGGCGAGAAAGAGTTGTCTTGTATTGAAGATTATAACTCGCATAATGTAGCGCAAAAAAATGTTGAGGGGATAAAAAAGTTATTATTAAAATTAGACTATATTAAGGAAGCAATAAAAAAGTAAAGAATAGGCTTTATGATACTATCGAAAATAATTAAAGCGAACACTGTTACTGAAATTCGTGGAATTGTTTATTATAACAACTTTTTGAGGCGCAAGAGAAATAAAACTACTATTTTAAATTGGATAATAGATAAAAATGATAAATATTGGTATAACTGGTCAAAACGGCTTCATTGGAACGCACCTGATTAATACTCTAGGGCTTTTCCCAGAGAAATATAGGTTAATTGAGTTTAAAAGGAATTACTTTGAGGATAAAGTAGTTATAGATAATTTTGTTTCTAAATGTGATATAGTTGTTCATCTAGCAGCATTAAATAGGCATGAAAGACCCTCTGTTATTTATGATACTAATATTAGATTAGTTTCTTTATTAGTTGATTCATTAAAGCGGACAAAAAGCACCCCACATATTATTATGGCCTCATCTTCTCAAGAGGAAAAAGATAATTTATACGGCAAATCCAAAAAAGCAGGCAGATTACTACTATCGAGTTGGGCAAAAGAGAAAAACGCTTTCTTTACAGGCATGATAATTCCTAATGTGTTTGGACCATTTGGGCAACCCTATTATAATTCTGTTATAGCTACATTTTCTCACCAATTATCAAATAATATAAGCCCTAAAATCGATGTTGATGGAGAATTAAATTTAATTTATGTTGGTGAATTGATAACAGAAATTATAAAAAAAATAAAAGAGAAAAAGAATGAATCATTGTGCCACGTACAACATACTTCAACCGCTAAAGTTTCAGAAATACTAAACTTATTAAAAAAATACAAATCACAATATCAAGATAAAGGAGAAATACCTAAAATAAAAAACACTTTTGAATTGAATTTATTTAATACATTTCGTTGTTATATGAACATTGCAACTCATTTTCCAATAAAACTTATTCAACATACCGATCAGCGCGGAAGTTTTGTTGAAATTATTCGTTTAGGTACTGGGGGCCAACTGTCCTTTTCAACAACAGCTTCTGGCATCACAAGAGGGAATCATTATCACACACGTAAAATTGAGCGCTTTGCTGTAATTAAAGGAAAAGCATTAGTTCAATTAAGACGCATTGGCACAAATGAAGTTCATGATTTTTATCTTAATGGAGATGAGCCAGGATATGTAGATATGCCAATTTGGTATACTCATAATATTAAAAATATAGGAGAGGAGGTTTTGTATACAAATTTTTGGATAAATGAACCGTATAACGAAGAAGATGCGGACACTTATTTTGAGGAAGTATAAAGTTTAAAAAGATTAATATGAAAAAATTAAAAGTTTTAACAGTAGTCGGCACTCGACCAGAAATCATAAGACTTTCACAAGTTCTTTTAAGATTAGATGAATCAGAAAGCATTGATCACATCTTATTACATACTGGTCAGAATTATGATTATGAATTAAACGAAGTTTTTTTTAAAGACCTAGGTTTAAGAAAACCAAATTATTTTTTAAATGCTGCTGGCGGGAATGCAACCACAACCGCAGGTCAAATTTTAGTAAATATAGACCCTGTTTTAGATGAAGTACAACCAGATGCATTTTTGGTACTTGGAGACACTAATTCTTGTCTTTGTGCAATTGCTGCTAAAAAACGAAAAATACCTATTTTTCATATGGAAGCAGGTAACCGATGTTTTGACCAACGTGTGCCTGAAGAAACCAACAGAAAAATAGTAGACCATATTAGCGATGTTAATTTAACCTATAGTGATATTGCCCGAGAATACTTGTTAAAGGAGGGGTTGCCTGCAGATAGAATTATTAAGACAGGCTCTCCAATTTATGAAGTCATAAATGCTTATGCAGATAAAATAAACGAGTCAAAAGTATTGGAAGAGTTGAAATTAAAAAAAGGGGAGTATTTTTTAGTTTCAGCGCATAGAGAAGAAAACATTAATTCAGACAACTTTTTCAAGTTATGTGAGTTTTTAAATGCGATTGCTTCAAAATATAAAATACCAATTATTGTTTCAACGCATCCTAGAACTAGGAAAAAAATTAATGAGACTAAGGTTAAATTTGATTCTTTGATTCGATTAATGAAACCATTAGGATTTCATGACTATAATAACTTGCAAAAAAACGCAAAGGCTGTATTGTCAGATAGTGGAACAATTTCTGAAGAATCATCAATTATGAATTTTCCAGCATTAAATATTCGAGAAACACATGAGCGTCCAGAAGCAATGGAAGAAGCATCTGTTATGATGGCAGGATTAAATTCTGAGCGTATTATGCAAGGGTTAGCAGTATTAGCTACTCAAAAAAAGGATGAAAAAAGAACATTAAGATTAGTAAGTGATTATGCAATGCCAAATGTTTCTGATAAAGTGGTTAGAATTATCATATCATATACTGATTATGTGAATAGAGTAGTTTGGAATAAATAATAAATGTTGATATGAAGGTGTTGTTTCTCACAATGATAAAAATAAATTCTCTACAAGAAAGAGGAATTTATATAGATTTATTGAACTATTTTAAAAAAAAAGGTCATGATATTTTTGTTGTTTCTCCAAATGAAAGAAGATTTAAATCAAAAACAATTTTATATAAAAAAGACGGATGCTCTATTTTAAATGTTAGAACATTAAATTTACAAAAAACGACTATTATTGAAAAAGGAATTGGTCAATTACTTTTAGACAATCAATATTTAAATGCAATAAAAAAATATTTTTGTGATATAAAATTTGATTTAATTTTATATTCAACTCCTCCAATTACCTTCTCAAAGGTAATTAACTATATTAAAAAGAGAGATAATGCATATTCTTATTTATTATTAAAAGACATTTTTCCTCAAAATGCAATAGATATGAATATGATGAAAGAAAAAGGTTTTTTACATAAAATGTTTTTAAAAAAAGAGAAAGAGTTATACAATATATCCGATACTATTGGTTGTATGTCGGAAGCAAATAAAAAACATCTTTTGAGTCACAATCCTGATATTAACTCTTTGAAAGTAGAGATTAATCCTAATACAATTAGCCCTAAGTATATTAATTATTCTAATTCAGAAAAAGAATCTATAAAAAGGAAATACTTCATTCCATTAGATAAAAAAATATTTATATATGGAGGCAATATAGGAAAACCTCAAGGGACAGGATTTTTACTTGAAACCATTAAAAACAACAAACGATCAGACGTTTATTTTTTGATTGTTGGTTCGGGAACACAATTTAAACGAACCAAAATTTGGTTTGATAATGTAAATCCCAAAAACGCAACCTTATTACCTAGTTTGCCAAAAAATGATTATGACAAATTATTAGCAGCTTGTGATGTAGGTTTAATATTTCTGCATAGGGATTTTACAATTCCAAATTATCCATCTCGATTGCTTTCGTACTTAGAAATGAAAATGCCTATAATTGCAGCTACAGATTCAAATACCGATATAGGTTCTGATATAGAAAAAAATGAGTGTGGTTACTGGGTTCATTCTGGAGATAGTATGGCGATGCAGCTTGTGATTGACAATTTGATGAGTGATCATCAGCGTTTTGCTGTTATGAAGGAAAATGCATGGAAATTTTTAACAAATGAATTTACTGTCGATAAAAGTTTTACTTTAATAAAAGAAAAATTAGAAAAAAACGTTGTACAAAGACATTAAAATTTGAAATCTAAACATGCATAATTTTTTAAATATATCACAAGTGTTAGTCAACCCACCTAATATTCTAAACCAAATCAAGGGAGGCTTTTTATTATGAAATTAAAATTGTTTTACATTAAGAAATGAGTTTATTAAAATGAAGTTAAATGCAAGAAAATTAATTGTAAATAGTTACGAACAAAAAGT
>MDTA01227152.1_pt1 | contig 18297 bp, 8 predicted proteins | sample 811151 | NCBI WGS metagenome assembly MDTA01 (sample SAMN05326648, study PRJNA326480) | marine metagenome | isolation source: seawater | place: Indian Ocean: South | collected 2010
ATTACAGCAACAGCCTGTGCTGTTCTACCAACACCAACTAACTGTAAGGTTGAAATATATCCCTCATCCTGTACTTGAGTGTCAATCTCATGGATAGTAGTATCAATAATTTCATCTTCATATTCAAAGAGTTCACACTTTAATTGGTAAACATAGTTCTTACCCAATTGATAAAATGGATCTTCATGCTCTACAAATTTAATTTCAAACAATCTTTGTCCTAAGGGGAAATATACTAAATCACCCTCTCTTGGACGGGTTGCCGATGGCATTATACTATTTTCAGTTCCATCATCTAAACCTGCCATAAATGGTGAGATGAAATCTTCAAATCTTTCTTTGGAAATAGTCAAAGTTACTTCATCTCTTAGACTAATTCCAAATTTTGTTAAAACATCACCTTGACCACTATAACCTTCATAGGTGTTTAAATATGCTTCAATAGAATAGTTATCATCAAACTTAGATGATTGAACTTCTTCTAAAATTGTTTTTTTGTTTACAAACTTTCTAGGAATATATGTAACTTCAATACCATGAATGGTAAGGTGCTCATTGATTAAATCCTGAACTAGTCTCTGCTCAGATCTAGTACCTTGTAGAAAAAACGGATTAAGTGCCATAATCTATCAACCAATGAAATCGTAGGGTGGTAGTTCGTACTCGGATGCCATCTTTTGCTCTAGTGCTTCCAATTCTCTTACAGCATCATCATAAAGTTCTCTACCATTCAACTCAAGTCCTCCTGGTAGTTTCACACCACGGAACTTGATAAGGTTGGATCCCCATTGTTTCTTAATTAAAGAAGTCAAATATTTTTTAATAAAAGGATCGTTATATACCTGAGTGAATGATGTTGGATCTAATGCTCTATAACAATCTAATACAATAAAATCTCCAACTTGCTGGGATCCCCAGTCAATATCCATATACAATCTATCTTGCTTCTTATTAAATCTAACTTGCTTGTCAGTAGTCAATAAATGATCAATATCTTCAAGATATGATTTGACCATGGAATACTGAAGAAGTTCAACTGAGTTAAAATAATATAAATCATTCAAAAATAGTTGATACTTAATACTAAACATTCCACCAGAAATAGAACTAGTATCAAATTTAAAAACTTTTTCTATACCGATTACAGAATCTGGTACTTGAATGAAATTAGAAGTTTCATACCAATTATTTGATGTAGTACCATAACCATCGATACTTGTCGATGTTGCGGTTGTAGTTACAATACCCACACCATCTGTACCTTTTGCAGATCCTCTATCTACATCTGCCTGAGTAATCTTATACTTAAGGTACATCCTCTCGACACCATCAAAGTGTCGCTCATTAAATACTTGAATGGCATCATCAACTAGATCATCTATTTGATCTTCATCTACATTAATTTCCAATACAGGAGCACCAAGTTTCCTTAGGCAATAATCAATAAGTCCTTGTCTGGTTGATGGTTTCGCCATTTATCTCGATGCTATATTGTTGGGTTTCTTAGTCTTTTTTAAAGATTGAATTTCCTCTTGTAAAGTAACAATTTCTTGTTGAAGATTTGTTCGCTCTTCGTCAAAATCCTGTTTTAATGTAGTGAGTTTTGCTTCATAAAGAACATTTTGATTTAGTGCCGCTGCTAGTTTTTGATTATATAAACTAATCAGGACATTAACATCCACTTCACCATTATTTTGTTGCATTGTTTTAAGTTCAGAAAGTTCCGCCGTCCAGAGTTGAAGTCCAATGAGGCTTATTATTATATATCACAGAAACAGTAACAGGAATCAAACTTAGGTTATCAACTGAACCATTGGCACCTTCTTTTCTAAGATTAGATGAAGTATCAAATGTTCCTTCAACTCCTATTAGAGGAATTGTAGTTCCACTAACTGCAGATTCAACTACACCATATGCACCGGTAGTATCCTGTTTTACAATATCACCCTCAGAGAGGGTAACTGAACTACCAACAGTAAGAGTATTTTTGGTTATAGCAGTCAGAATCTGCTTAGATGAGATTACTGGAGCAGCAGGTGCGTTTGTGGATCTTTGAAGACCTGTATCATCAAAGAATACAACACCGCCAGTTGCAAAATCACCAGATTGATAATAGATACCTTTAATATCAAGGAATCCTCTGGTTCCGGTTATGAGGCTATTCGCAAGATTAGCATCAGGAACATAGGTCCATCTTCTGCTATTATCAGCATGAGTTCCGTGGTTATCAGCATCTGCTGTACTATCGGCAATGGAACTATCGTCCATACCGAAGAAACCTAACCTATTGTTACCAACACCAATGCTTGTATTGTACCCAAAAGAAATACCACGATCAGTTTGAGTATCATAAGCGTGAGTAACTGTTAGTTGAGTGGTGGTTGTAATACCTGGAGAACGAACAGTAGTATCAACAGTAACGATGTTGTTTACAGTATCATATGAGGTAACTGTACCAACACCAGAAAGACCAAGGTAAGGACTTCCAGTAATAACATCATTAGTATTAATACCAACAACTGAATCCAGTTTAATTGTACTAACACCAACGGCAGCATCTGCCATTACTGTTTTTTCACTGGTTAGATCCCCAAGATGCATTATGGGATCATTAAGTGTTGAAACAGTTGAGTTTACTGATGTAGTAGTTCCATCAACTTGTAAACTACCTTTAATTATTACAGTACCTTCATTACTTAGACCATCTGGATATGGATCAAGATATAAAAGATTTCCTGCACCACTAACTGTGGAAATAATATTATCTTCGATCCTAACTTTTCCAAGTTCGGTACGAGTTTCTACATTAAGTTGTTCCTGAAATACTACATGAGCACCAGAAAAAACTAGTCTGTCAGTACCATTTTCATCATATTCAATTTTAGCATCTTTATCATCACCAAACGAGAGGAAAGTATCGTCTGGAATATGAACTTCGCCTGATCCGTTTGGATCTAACTTAATATCACCATCAGTATCAGTTGATGAAATAACATTTCCATCAAGTCTTAAATTATCTACGTTCCACTGATCTACTTTTAAAGTCTCTGCACCACCAAGACCAGTATTTACCGCTGGTGCCATAATAGCAACAACACCTCTATCAGTGTTTCTACTATTATGTCCTGCCGATGGAATATTACCTGGGGTATGTTCCATCATGGAGGTATAATAATGTCCACCTATTGGATGAACATTTGTACCATCATCACCAATAAAAACTCTATCCTTATACTGATTCACACCACCGTAACTGCCAATACCAGTTACGTAACCCATTTCACCCCAGTTTAGACTGGCGGGTTTGTTAGTACCAGAGGATCTTTTAATCCTAATAATACTTGCCATTTCAGAAATTTCCTCCGTTAATGTCTAAATTCTGGGTCGCACCTGGCGTCAGTTCTAAAGTAGCATCCCATTTTTGAGTTGCACCGTTGTATACCAAAACCATACCGTTGAGCAAATTCGATGCATTAACATCGCTTAATTCAGATAAGGAAAGACCCTGGGCACCTGCAAGAGATGAAATAACCTTGACTGCTGGTTGTTGCCCAACTCGGACCTTTATATCTGCCATTTATAAAAAGCAATTCAGGAATCTATCTATTATTTATAGTTTATGATTAACCAACTGTTGAAGTAAGGATTTTATCTCATCAATATCTTTCCTCATTTCATCTAATTCAGCTCTCTCATCCAACTTTTTATTTCTTCTGGTTATATAAGTGCTATATTCAGAAGTGTTTGTATTAATTATTGCACCTGTTTCTGGATCTCGAAACAGGTTTTTGTGTCCTTCAACTGGTATCATGCTAGTGCTATCGCTCTAAAGTCTCTAAGTCTGATTGGAACGCATTCATTTGTGGATGACATTACAATTTTAATTGTGAATCCATCAAATCTTTCTAGACCATCAACAGTAAACTGATATTCTGAGAATTCATCTTCACCATTTTTCTTAACTAAAGCATCTGCAGTTCCATCATTCATTGCGGGATCAATAACTTGATCACCAAAACCATCACCATTAGTGTCCAGCATATTCTTATGACCGGGGAATAATCTATAAATTTCAGAAACTTCACTGGAACTTGATGAGAATAGTCTATAATAAACTCTAAAGTCTGCTTCTGCCTGTACATTAGCAGCAACGAAAACTTTGAGTTAAGTTGCTGGTTGCTGTAAATTCACTTTGTTGGATATAAAGATTGATCCATGGGGATCTTCATCAAGTGTGGTAGGTCTAATATCTTGAGTATAATCAGCAATAGGTGAATTTATCTTATTTCTATTTAAGATAAAAGTTGCATTTTGCAGATCAAGAACAGGTGATAGATTCTTATCATCTGTAACCATATCAACTTTTAGAGTCAATGATTTATTTTTGGGAAGATTGTCAAGACGTTCTGCTTCATTATCAACTGATGCTACCATTCTTGGAGTTGGGAAGAAAGTAACTTCATTTAATAAAGTAGGTTCAAAACCTTGATCTATGAATGAAATTTCATTTCCACCTGCACTTGTTCCACTAATTGTTCTAACTTGAGCAGATGCAAATGTACCAGATCCAGGAGTTAGAATATTAAATTCTGGTATGAAGGAACTAAATTGATGATTTTGAGAAATACTTGCATTCTTTCCACCAACTGCCTTTTCACTTTGGAAACATAATAGAGTTTTGTTGTCAGCAACATTTTCTGATCTAGGACCAGATCCCCTATCAATTTCTAAGAAGTAATTATCAATATTTGTCGCATTTCTCAAAGTTTGATTTGTAGGTAGATTAGCAGTAGTGTTTATACCAATTAATGGGAATCCATTTAGTTGATATGTTTGAATATCTGATCCAACTGAATGGGTTGAATCAGCAGAACCTTTTAATCCTCTTGCCGATAGTGAAAGTTCACCAGTACCAACAATATACTCAACAATTTCAGTGCCAATTAAAGCTTCACCACGATCGGTCGAAATACCAGCGTAATTAATAAATGGTGCGGTAGATGCTACAGATACTTTTGCAGCACCTGCTGCTAAGTTACCAGTTGTTTGAGTTACTATAGAATCTGGCTTGATATCTTCAATTCTAACAACATTATTATTTGCATGATGTGCATGATTAGGTTGAATAATCTCAATTACATTGCCAGTATTCAAATCACTTACAACTTCAGAATCTGTAGCAACTACTGCTGAATTAGACGCAAGTTGTCTAGTATCATTATTTGCACCATAGTGAACAATTGCATCACCTTGTTTGAAAGTTGCACCCTGAACATCTGTTAAGTAAACAGTATCAAGAGTTTCTGAAATTTCTTTTACAGAGAATCTAGCACCGGCACCACTTGTCACCATTGCAGCATCATTGTCAATTGTAATTACATCACCAACAACAAATCTACTACCAGCATTGAGATTGGTTATACTAGTAACTTTACCAGCACTATCAACAGTGATACTTGCAGTTGTGGTTCCATCACCCTCAATGGATTTTAGTGGAACTGAATTAGCAGTTCCAGCACCAGTAACACCAGTAAATGTATATCCAGTACCTCCAGAAACAATCACAGGTGTATTGGATGTTACTAGAGGAGCAGCGACTTGCTCAACAATGCCAGTGATACTTGCATCCTCTGCATCAGATACTGCACCAGTACTAAGTTTTCTACCAACAGGAGCATCTGCAAGGCTGAGATTAGTTACAGGAACTTTTAGTTTTCTTGGTAAAGTTCTAATTGGATTATCGGAGAGTTTTTGAACATTTTCACTACCAGCTTCAATTGGACTATTGAAGAATGTTACGGAACCACTTGTCTTAAACTCTGCTTTGTAAAGTTGGAAAGTCAAATCTTGATCTTGACTTGGAGTCCAGATCGTACCATTTTGTGATTTAAACAATGAACCACCAGTGTATTGCTTAGTGTGAACAACAGTTTCAACATCAGGTAGATTTGAAGTTTTAACGGTTTTCTTATTCATGGTGGCACACCACATCTCATACTGATCAGATGATGGGCATAAGAAGACAACTGCATATTCTTTTCCACCTTCCAAGTAAATTGGTGATGGGAATCTAATATTAGTTACTATGGATGCATCATTTGAGACCTCAATATCTTCAGGACTAATTGAAACTTGAGCATAATCCTGAACTAAGATATTTGTTGGTGTTCCAAGCTCAACAGTTCTAAGTTCAACGAATAGTTTTCTCTTAGGATCTTTTCTTCCAAAATAAACATCAATAGATGTTAAGAACATACCAGTCTCATCAGCACGGAAAGATTGTGCTATTGGATCTCTATAAGGAGCTTCCACAACCTGAGGTGGTCTTCTTTCAGCTTCAATTAGATCAGTTTCAACTCTCGTTTTAACAGAAACACTAGTTACAATTTCATTAGGTCTTGCTGGTGGTGGGGGTGGATTCCTAACATTGACAGTTGTGGTCTTCAGCGTCTGGATAATACCAGTTGCCGTATATGTACCTGTTGCATCAGATGCAAGAGCACTACTTCCAGGAAGTCGAACTGTTCCTGGAGGAGCTGCACTTAATCTGAAAGTTTTAGTTCCAGAAAAGAATAGAACTGGTGGTTCAGGTACTTCGTTTGCATCTCTTATGAAGAATGTTCCTAACAAATCACCCCAATTATCTGACATGAGGTCCATATTTGTTACAGTTGCAGTTGCACCTGATGTTTCACCAGTGACAAGAGCACCTTTAACTATATAACCAAAATGTTTTTCTCTATTTGCTAAATTAGAGATATTGATATTCAATAATTTAGAAGTTGATGAATAGTCTCGTGATGGTGCAGGTCTATCTGCATCAAAAATATCTACTTGATATTTTTGTGGTTGAGCATCTGTTTTTTGACTTGCAAGAAGATTTGCACCTTCAGCAACGTTTGCTGCTACTACTCTAGATTGTGCAGGTTTACTAGATTTGCGGAATTTGTGATCGGGTGCTCTCAGTTTTGCCTTACCAATTGTAAGACCTGTTGTTGGATCTGCGACAATAATTTTTTCACCTTTAACAAAAGATCCAGAAATCATTTCGATTTCAAAAACTTTAGGGAATATATCAGGAATACCGCTATCAAGATATGGATAGTGTCTAGTACGTGGTTTTAATCCATTTGCACTAAATGCAACGTTTCTGGAACGCATAAATGGATCAGTCTTTCCATCAAGTTTGATCTTTTTAATATAATCAAATTCGACTTGAGGTCCTTCAAGATGACTACTAAATGCAAGTTCTTTTTTTCTAGTGCGAATAGTATTTGTTATTGTTTTAACTTCAGTATGATGTCCATCAAATATATCTTGATCTGCAAGAATTTCTTTTTCACTTGTCTTAACTTTTTTCTTCTTCTTAGTTTTATCACTTACAATATTAATAGTTTCAGCCCATTTAGCACCAGTTGATTGTTTTCTATTTTTATTCTTATAGATCGTTCTTGTCCAGTTATCTGTTGATGGATCAAGAATCACTGCACCAGCAAAAACAGTAACCTCAAATGGATTAACATTTACTAATGTGGTTGCTTGTAAACTCTTAATATCAGAAGCAACTTCTGAGTACGCAAGTGTAATTAAATCACCCGTTTTTTGGGTATTGGGATCAAGTAATTTTAGATCTTCATCTAAATCTGCATTTTCAGCATCAATAGCAGGATCAAGTGCTAAATTTGCTTTAATAGACCATGTATCAACAGCACTGATAAGTTCTTTGTTGACTACGTCAACATCACATCTGGAACCATCTACACTTTCATCAATAAAGCTATGATCTTTAAAATCATTAACTACAAAACCAGTTTTAAATCTATCTAAACCATCAGCATCAGTAACTTGTAAAGATTTAGTATCTAATTCGAGAGCAGATAATGAAGTGAAATTTTCTAGATCAATAATTCTCTTCTCTAGTTTTCCAATATCACGCATCGTAAAGCGACGATTATCATATAATCTAATATCTGGATCAAATACTGGATCATACAAGTATGGGGGAAGAGTAATCTCCGCAATCTCCATACTATCACCAACTTCAGTTGGTGGTAGTGGATTTTCAGCAGCAACACCTTTGATTAATTTTGCTCTCTCAAATTTATTGATTACCAATTTATCAATTCTACCTAGGTAGAAACTTAATCCTACAAGAGATGACTCATTTGGTGCAACAACATAAGGAACATCACTTTCAAATACTCTTGATGTAAAGAAGAATGGTGATTTATCAGTAAAACCAGGTTGACCAACTTCAAAGGGTACAACTCTTGGGCGGAAGTCAATAATATCACTTGCTCTTGAATCACCTACTGTCGGAATATCTTTGGTATATCTATCTTTAGTGTAGGAATTAACTGTAAATACATCACCGACATTTGAAGTTTGAGATGTATAGTGATCCATGATCACCAAAAGTCTATTTGAAGGAGCTGCTGATCCCTCTTTTCTTACAAGTCTTGAATAATCTGAGAATTGTTTTCTATGACCTTTGTCTAGATTATAATTATCCGTTCTATTGGAATAATTACCAGAAGTGATATTCTGTAAATTAGCTACAATACCAGATTCTTTAAATGTAACTGATTCACCCTTTTCAAATCTATTTGCATTTAAATATACAAATTCAACTTCAGAACCACCAGCAACTCTAGTTACAAGTTGTCCAACTGCCTTGCTATTTTTACCAATTAATTTCTCACCAACAATTGAATTAGTATCCAATCCTAAACCAGATACAAAAGTTAGTTTATCTAAAGTTACTGGATTGCTATCTTTAGATTCATAAACGGCATGAACTTTAACAACATCGGGAACATTTAATGAAATCTCTTTATCTTCAACTCTCAAACCGTAATACTTATTGGTCGACAATCCAGCATTAGTGGAGACACCAACGGTTCTAGTTACATCTACTTTTACACTTCTAGTGTAATCTTTGGATCTTGATCTAAGACCTACTTTTTTCAGAGTAGCACTAACTGAACAAGCTTGACTAGGTTGGGTTAATCCAGTAAATGTAATATCATTTCCACCATTAGTAATAGAAACTTTACTGGCATCTAATGGTTCAATATCACCATTAGTGTAATGAATTGAATATCTTTCAGCATCAAATGGTTCAAAGAATGCGCTACTGATGCCACTTGCACCATCTAAGAAAGAATTAGTATTAAATGTTAACGTTCCATTTGCATCAGTTGTTGCACTTGTTACCTGCTTATTAATTACTAAAGTAGAATTGGAAAGATCTATAGATGCTACATTATTTCTTGGTAGAACACTGTATAAACCGGAATTATTATAATCAATAATCTTAGGTTCTTTTACTCTAAATGGACTTACTATAGTTACACTCGATCCGGGAAGACTACCATGACAGACTCCGGTAACATCTTCAACACTAGCAAGTGTTATAGATTCCCCATCAGAACTAATAGCAGTTACTCTATGGAATGTTTGTAAGGATGCTCCATTATTTGAATTTGAATATGCAATTATATTTCCTACTTTTAAACCAACTTGTCCACTAAATCTTCTACGAGCTGCTCTTCCTGTAGTTGAAGAACCGTTATTACTGACAGATAGAGCATCAGATGGTGAAAAATTAGCTAAGATTCTATCATGAAGCACAGCATCTGCACTGAAAGGGACTAAGCTGCTGCTTAATGCTGTGGAATTTTGAAACACTGATAAAATATCAGAGGAATTATATGAAATGACATCGGTTATAGATGCTTTTTCAGATTTCTGTTCTTCATTGAAAATTAATGTCTCACCTTCAATAAATGTTCCTGTAGTTTGGGTTACATTAATAACAGTTCCAGTTGGATTATCTGCAATATATCCCGTAGCACCACTGCTTAAACCTCTTACTTTACTTGAGACTGGTGAGGAAACATTATTATACTTACTGAGAGTAATTCTTTGGTACATCTGCACATCATACATATGCAGATCCCACTTAGTACTTGCACCACCGTAAGAAGAATCAGTTACCGCAAAAGAATACACTCTAGCTTCACCTATCTTATCGGAACCTGCAGGGGCAGATGAAGTAATACTTGGATTAGATGGTATTGCTCCTTTTCTTCGATTATATAAACCTATAATATTAGACGTTGAACCTCCAATGTTAATCCATGGAGATCCTTCGACATTATTTACTTGAAGTATACTACCCATTCGGAATGGGACTGCTTTATTCTCAAGAGTTTTAGTTTCTCTTGGTTTTGCGACATCTAAAACTTTATTGCCGGTAATATCAACACCAAATCCCCTCACATATGCTTTTCCTGGGGAAAGTTTGATACACATTAAATCATCAGATGGATCATTTCCCGAATCGGTTTTTTCCTCTTCAGTATATAATCCTTTAGATCCTACTAGATCATTTAAAGAGTTTTGAACTTTGACTGTGAATGGATCAACAGCATAGTTCCCAGATTCCTCATAAGTTCTTTGTGCAAGATATTTTTCAATCTCACTGTAGACAGAGGTATTCTGTAATTTCTTAATTTCACCTTCTCTAACACGAAGTAATTCAATGAAGTTAGTATCTTCAAAATCTAGTAGTGATTTCTTAGCTAGTTTGGTTGTAATTTTAAATCTATCAGCACCAGGTGCTGCATAGTTAGTAAAACCTCTTGCATTATCATTTAATGAGACATCGTCATTAGATGAAACTACAGTTTCAGAAATTTGCAGACCAACTCTATATGATGGTTTATTAGAATATGGTTCTAATACAATTAAATCTTTTTCAACATCAACAAAAGTACCTCTAATAAAATATACACCTGTTTCTATACCAAATGCAGAACCAACAGTACATGCCTCTTCTGAAACTAAAGTTAAAATAGTTTCTCCAATATTGAGAGTTGTGTTACCATAAGTAACATTTTCATCGAGAACTAAAATTTCACCATTAGGAAATTCTTTACTCTCACCATCAGTACCTGAAGATTTGTACTTTACAAATAATGTAATATCATCAACTCCTTCCTCAGGAGGAAGAATATAATTTTTTATAGTTGCTTCAATTCTAGAATCTTGCCCAATAACGGTTGTTCCTTTACCATCGTTATTGTTGATCAAAGCATCTAGATAAATCGATACATCAATGCCAAGATGATCTGGATTTATTTTTACGGAGAAATAAGTACTATCATAAGTGATACCTCCAGGTAGGACCATGGATCCTTCCTTGAATATATGCTGACCAAAACTTTCGATTTGATTTTGTAAAATCGATTGTAAACCAGTTAATTCCCTAGCTTGAACTGGAAATCCAGGTTTAAAAAGTACCTTGTAAAAATTATCCGCCTTATCAAAATCATCGTAATAAGGACTTATATTTAAATTAGTCTTTTGTGGCATTTTTTAGAATTCCAGGATGATTTTAACGTCTTCTTTTTGGCGCTCATTACGAGCAATAATGGGTCTATTGTCAATGTAAACAATTTCCCCTGATCCTTTATTTATCTCATTATTTGATAACCCACCAGAGAATGATATTCCCAAATTAATCAATTTAGTTCCAGTTGGATTTGTAGTAATACCTGAGAAATTGGTATTAATAGTCGCAGTAAAACTGGATTGATCACCTTTGATACTACTTCCACTAGATTCAAACGCATAGATTCTACCAGCAGTTGAAATGCCAGCATAATCAGTTTGATCATTATTAGGTGTTGAGTAGTTTAGAGAACGATCTCTAAAATACTTCATCACCTTAGTTTCTTTATCATATGAAGCAACATAACCTTGAGCAATTCTGCCACTGGTTAATGTCTGAGTAATACGCTCACCAATTTTGGGGATGTTGGATCCCACAGAATCTTCTGTGAACATAAATGCTTCCAAAGAAGAGAAAGTAGGATCTACATAAGTGATTGCAGTACCAACTTTAGTTGGATTCTTCACAATACCAACTTGGGAAAATTTGGTATCAGAGGGGAAGTCTTTAGTAGAATCGTCAAATCTTGCATAAATTAGAACTCTATCAGTTCCCAATTCTTTGTAGATATCATGACCATGACCCAAACTAGGTGGGATAATTGGAACTAGTTTTGCTCTCAAGTGTGCAGGGTTCTGAGCATTTTGTAATGCACCAAGATCAACCATTGCATAACTATATCCTTGTCCACCAGAACTAACGATGACATTGATGATCTTTCCACCAACAATATCAACTCTAGCTTTACCTCCAGTTCCATCACCTATGATGTCAACTTCTTGACCTAATCCATCAGCATATAAACCACCTGGTTTATCAATATAAACATGCTTGATTTGATTGTTGTTTACAGTTGAATCTGCATTCTCTCTAATTGCCTTTATTTGAGCATCATTTGTAGTTGCCCAATCATTTGGAACTGTAATATACTCAGTAGAATCAAACTTGATAATATCAGATGGAGATACACTATACAAATACTTCCAAAGATATCCATCACCACTAGTACCAGCTCTAGATGGTTCTAAATCTGAGAAAGTTGGTTCATCTTGAGAAATATTACCAGTTGGATTATCTCCAGTTGAACCATTAGAAATGCAAACATATACTTTGAAGTCAGAATTCATTACATAGTAATTTGCACCATATAATCTACTAGAATCTTTGATAGGACTAGTATTCTTGGTTGAATAATCATCACGATACATTTCATACTTTGTACCTGCGGTCCAATCAACTCTTTTAATGATTCTTCTAATGTTGGCAGAGGCAATCCTCTTACCATACATCATGGTATCACCAACATGGGCAATATCAGAGAAACTATCAATAGGTGAAGGAGTAGTTCCAGTATCGTTCCACCCCTCAGATCTACCATACCCTACTAAACTACTAGGTTCTGGTAAACCAGTTGGGTTTGGTAATCCAATAAAGACATAGTAAGAATTTTGATCAGACTCTACTGATTCTACAAAATTATTTGCGTTTAGGATCCTAAACTGATCAGTAACAATTGCTGGCATGATTATTAACTTAGTCTTTTGACAATTTTTCTTTATTTATAGACGAAATACTATAGTCCAGTAACCACTCTAATTGATCCACTGTTTCTCAATCCAAACTCAGAGTTGAGACCTTCAAAGTATCTTCTCTGAATTGTTGGGAAAGTTGATAAACCAGCGTCAACAGTTAGTCCAGTTACTCCAATAGAGATTGGATTAGAATCTCTTTCACCGTTATATATTCTTCCCCAAGATATAGTACCTAGAGAAGTTGTTAATCCAATGTTGGTTGGATTATAGAAACCAGTAGATGCGAGACCAACTGCTTCTTCTGTATTGCTAATAATATCGCAAGTAATTTCTGCGCGGAAGTCAGTTGCCTGAACAAAGGAAGATACTTTGTAGATATTATCTAAGAAAGTAGATCCAATGGCAACAATATTGCTATCAGCACCATCAACACTGGTCAATCCAGCACCAACAGAGATAGTAGTATCTTTAATTAGTATTGGATAACCAACTTGTAGTTTATTAGCATTGGATTTTAGTGAAGTATAGAAGAACTTCAATGCAAGTGATCCAGCACCTGCAGATCCAACTGCAGTACCAATACCAGTGATGATTCCAGTATATCCTTCAACATTGTTGTAAGATAGTAGTTTTTCATACTTAACTGGTGTTCTGGTTAATGTTACACCTGGTAGACTTGTATTGGTATATCCAAATCCAACATTATCAATAGTAACACTATCAACTTTTCCATTAACAATATTTGCTGTTGCGGCAGCAAAGGTAGAAACACCAGCAACTGCAAACTGATCTCTAACGGTGGTTCCAATACCAACACCAATTGGTGCTCCAATGTGTAAGGTAACTGCTGCACCGACATAACCATTTCCAGCATTATCAATCACATAATTATCAACTTGACCTGTGAAGTTAACTTCAGGTCTAATTACTGCTGGTTCAAATTCAGAATGGGCGAATAGAATAGCATCAACAGCAGTGATGTTTACACCATAACGATCTTCAGATTCTAATGCTGGGTTTGCAAGATCTTCATAGAAGAATGCTTCAGCATCATCAACGAAAATACCGCCATTTAGTCCAATACCAGTATCAACTTTAATATCACCAATAACTTTAGCAGTTGGATAGATTTGGGGTTCGATAACTTCTCTTGCTTTAGAGATTAGATCGCCCTTAATAATTCTATCTTCTTTCTGTTTAGTCCAGTCAACAGGTCTTGAAATGGTTTCAGTGATACCAGGACCTCTATACATGGTAGTTTCTACCAGGTCAGATCTTCTAATATCTTTAATTATTCTGTCAGTAATCTGTTCTTGAGTGTTAGTTTCAGTATCACTTCTTCTAATTCTAATATCATCACCAACTTTAATAGTTTCATTGATGTTAACAATTTGAACATCAACACCGTCAGTACCTTTATAGAAGAATACATCAACCTTATCTTTTGCTGAAGGAGCTTCAGTAAACTGGAATGTGGTGCCACCTTCAAACTGATATGCATAGTTTGGAGTCTGTAGAACACCATTTACAAAGATTACTAGAACAGCATTCAAATCAATGCTTTCTCCTAGTGGAGATTCTTCATCAACTTCAAAACTTAGAAGTTGTCCATTGCGGAATAGTGGGAATCTCTTTCTAGATCCAGTTTGTAATTGTGCAATATCATCAATAAAATCAAGTTCACCAAACTGCCAAGCGGAGAAGAAGTCGTTGAAAGTATTGACAACTTCTAATTCAAATCTATCAAGTGGTTTTTGTAGTCTCTTATCAACTACTAAACCAACAGGAGTAAACTTATCTCCGATTGCAAAAGAATGACCTTCTCTTGCGATTTGGAACTTAGATATTTCAAAGAAACTTCTACCAGTACCAACATTAGTTGATCCTTGAGTTACATCCAGATTCATGAGTAAGTTGCTTCCAGTATCAGTGGTTTTACCAACACCAAGTCTAGAAATACCTACAATAGGCATATTTTCATAATTTGGTTCAGGAGTTGTGATATCTGGGTTCACAAATCTAGCACCATATCCCTTGAGAGTAAATTCAAGTGCTCCACCAGTTCCTGCGGGTGACTTACCAACCATTAAACGAATAGTATTCGTTGTAGTCTTACCTACAGGTAATAGAGTGTTATATGCAGGATCAGTGGTTCTTGGATATGGATGTAGGGTTTGATATGCATCCTGAGCACAGGTGAATACCATAGAACCACCAGCAATAGTAACAGCACCATTAGATTTAAGAACAGAACCATTATATTGTGCTTTTACAAATGTATGAGTATACTGTTCAGCAGATGGTGATGGATTTACATTAACTCTGAAAGTATTTGTAGTTGCATTAGCAATTGTCAACCACTTACCACTTGCATAATCAGTGGATCTTGGATAAGAATGTTCAGTTTGATTAAAGTCCTTAGTGCAGGTAAATACCAAACTGTTATCTTCAATTAGAATCTTATCTCCAACTTGGAAACCATGATTTGCTACAGTAAGGGTTAAATTACCAGTGTTTCTTACATAAGTTGCTGCAGTTGGAGTTACAGTTGTTGCACTACCAACACCATGAGATGCTGCAGTGACGACTAGTTCTCCAGTTGCGGGATCATAAGTTGCATCAGTTGGGCTGAGATTGCCACCACCATCGATAGAAATAGAATTAGGATCGGCACTTACAAATCTATGCTTATTAGTACCGACTTCAGCATCTAAGATTGCACCAGTACCACCGCCACCACCAGTACCAACATTTAAGGTAATGGTGTTGAATGAAGTATCTTCAATACCTAATGTTACACCTGCAGCTGGATCAGTAGAACGAGGATATGGATGCTCAGATTCATGATCATCTCTGTCACAAGTGAATACCAGTGAATTGGTTGCAATAGTAGCGGTATCTACTGCTCTTAGTAAACCATTAGTATCTGCGGTGAAGAATGAGTGAGTGTAGTCACCACCAGTAGAAACTGAATCTGCAGAGGCACTTGTAAAAGTGTATCTAATTTTGTTAATACCAACTGGTACTGGATTTGTTAACTTAACTACAATTGTAGTCGGAGTTACGGATTCAATTGTAATTGAAGTGTCTCGTGAAGGGTCACCAACTCTAGGATATGCTTCTGTGGTAGTATTGTCATCCTTATCAGAGGTAAACAATATGGAACCATTTGCAAGTTTAATATTAGTTCCTGGTTTTAAGTTGTGCTGACCAATTTGCAACTCAACCATTCCAGTGTTTTCATCATAGAATGCGTTAGTTGGAGTGAATGACACCAATGGAGATGTTCCAACGGTTACTGTAAATTCATTTGCAGTAACATTAGAAATAGGAACCCATCTGCCACTGATAGGATCAGTAACTCTAGGATAAGCATGAACCGAGACACCACCTGGGTTAAGGATGTCTGCATCCATAGTACACTTGTATCTGATGCTGTTATCCTTGATTTTTACAAAATCTCCGTTGGAGAAACCATGATTTCCTACAGTGAATGTTGCAGTACCAGCAACTGGATCATAAGTTGAGAAAGTAACAGTATGCTCAGTTGCCTTAGCAATAGTGTGATTATCATTGACAGTTACGATTAGTTCACCAGTAGATGATCTGTAATCAACTTTTGTTGGAGAATAATTTATAGATCCATTGATTGTAATGGCATTTCCTACGGACTTAATGAACTTATGTTCAAATTCAATATCAGTTAGTCCAATACCAACTGGATCTCTATAACCAGAACCGAAAGTTAGATCGTTGAAGAATGGAATTACATCTCCACCACCTTCATAGACATGATTAATTGTGCAAACTCCCGCATTAACTTCAAAGGTGGTTGCGGAAATAATTCCAACAATTGGAAGTGCTCTATCATGATCCTGGAAGAATGTAGTAGTAACACCAGCATGTTCTGAAGAGCAGGAGAACTCTAATCTATCCAATTGAACAGTGGATGGTTGCTGAAGAGCAAATCCATGTACAGCATTTGTTGTAACTGTGATAATACCAGTTCTAAAATCATATGCCGCAGTTTGAATGCCTAACTTGACATTTGAAGTGGTTGGAATACCTGTAATGCTAGTAATCGAATTAGCAGCAAACTTATTGGAAGGATTTTCTTCAAGATTTGCTTTGACATTTGCACCAACTAGAGGAGCATAACCCAATCCAGGAGTTGATCCTAGAGAAACAATCAGACCACCTCTTGGTAGTTGATTCTGGTTAATATCAAACTGAGATTGCATTGGTTGTCCATTTTCAGAACTAATACCAGTGAATACAACACTTGAAATTCCACTTCCACCTGCGGGTGTGGTTATTAGTTCGTAATTGTTACCTGCATTATTCAGAGTTAGTGGAGTTTGGAATACTCCATTGATGAATACAATGCCATTACCAATTGCAACACCACTTTCGGTATTAGCACCACCAACAGTCATTGTATAGGTCTTTCCAACACCAGTGAAGGTATCGGAAATATCATCAAATATCATATTAGTAGTATAATCCTGTCTTAAGAAGGTTCTTCCAGAGAACTCTGCCTTGACATAAGGAAGATTACTATCATCTCTTCTAGCTCTTGAATTACCCTTTGGTGGATCTAGGAACCATACGGTACTATCAACGATGTTAAAGGATCCTCTATGCACCCTAGCATCGGCACCAGCAAGGTGTGTTGTTGCTGCGATACCCAAAGATCCTCTTCTCACTCTAACCACTGGTAGAGTGCATATACCAGCAGCTACATCATCAGAATCATTAATAGTTCCTTGGGGTAGACTGGAGAATCCAACCTGTTCAATCTTCATGTACTCAGGACCAACCTTAAGTACATCTCTTGGTTGAACAGAACTAATACCACTTAGAACAAACTGAGAAACTCCAATTCCAATAGAATCTCTTATATTATGTTTGATTGAAGTAAATGTGATGGGTTGCTGAACAATACCATCCAGTCCAATAACCGTTTTGGTTAGTTTCTGGGTCATGTCAAACTTATGAGCATTGCCCTCACCTGTTCCAGTGAAAGTAATTGCTACTCCAGTATTAACATATTCTGGTCTACTGTAGAGGAAGAATTTGTTCTCATTGAATACTTTGACATATACCTTTTCAGGCATAATATCAGTTACAATACCAGCGTGATTAGTAGTAGAACCAATAGAAACTGCAGTAGAACCGACACCAACGAATGTAGAACCAGGCGTGTAAACAAGTTCTTCATTTGTATTAAAGAAGTGATTGGGTATGGTGATCTCACCAGTTTCATAATTTACTTGATTGGTATCATTTGGATTCCAGAACTTACCA
>MDTA01199417.1_pt1 | contig 18295 bp, 18 predicted proteins | sample 811151 | NCBI WGS metagenome assembly MDTA01 (sample SAMN05326648, study PRJNA326480) | marine metagenome | isolation source: seawater | place: Indian Ocean: South | collected 2010
GTTGATAGGCTGGGTGTGGAAGCGCAGTAATGCGTGCAGCTGACCAGTACTAATAGCTCAATTGGCTTGATTTATGCACTGAAAAAAATTTTTATGAAAGTTAAAAGAATACTTTTCTTAGGTTATAAAAAAAAAGACACTAAGTTAATTAAGTTTTTAAGAGACAAAAACATAATAGTTATTGAAAATGGTCAAAAACCCTTAAAAATAGGAAAAATGGCTGATTATGATTTCGTATTATCTTTTGGATACAACAAGAAAATTAAAAAAGAAATTTTAAAATGTCTCTATAGACCAGCAATAAACTTACACTTATCATATTTGCCATACAATAGAGGTAGTGATCCTAATTATTGGTCTTTTAAAAACAATACTCCATCAGGAGTGACTATACATGAGATAGATAAAAATTTGGATACAGGAAACATTATTTTTAGAAAAAAAAATAATGTTTAAAAATATTAAAAATCTAACATTGAAAAAATCATATTGGATTTTACGAAAAGAAATTCAAAAATTGTTTATTCTCAATTATAAAAAAATCCTAAATTACTCTTATAAGTCTTTTAAATCCAGAGGAAAGGGATCTTATCATAAAAAAAATGATTTACCGAAAAATATAAGTTGGGACTTTAAAGTTACTGAGTTATAATTTATTCATTAAAAAATTTACTAAATATTGGTTCACCTTTTTTAATTTTTTTGTTAACTTTTTTTCCAAGTATTTTAAAATATTTTGATGCGCAAATTCCCACTAATGGCCTAAATGTTTCAATATTTTCTCTGGTCATAATTGTATTTTTTTCAATGTCTTTTTTTGCAAATATAGATCTTCTTAATTTAATACTTATTTTTTCTGAGTTATTGTTTTTTTTTTCTAAAGATTTGTAAATTGATATAGAATCTTTCTTTAATTTATATAATTGATCAGGTGTAATAGAAAAAGTTGAATCCGGAGTTTTAAATTTATCATTTATCTTAAAATGTTTTTCTATTGCTACCACACCATAAGAAAGTGATAACAAAGATGAAATAATGTCACTTGTATGGTCCGAAAGTCCTATTTGATTAGAATTAAATTTTTTTTTTAATTCATTGATTCTATGTAAATTTATATTTTCAAGTTTTGTTGGGTATGAAGATACACAATGTAAAATAACAATTTTATTATGATATTTTCTTATTTCTTTTAATGCCAATTTAATTTCTCTTGTTGAAGCCATTCCAGTTGAAATTATTATTGGTTTTTTTTTAGAGGCTATATAGTTAATTAGTTTCAAATCAGTTATTTCAAATGATGCAATTTTATAAAGTTTACAGCCTAGATCTTCAAGTAGATCCACTGCTCTTATGCTAAAAGGACTGCTAAATAAAATTTTTTTATGCTTTTTTGCTAATTTAAAGGCATCTTTATGCCAATTAAAGGGTGTGTGTGCACTTTTATATAAATCCCATAGATATTTATTTTTCCAAATACCAGATTTAATTTTAAAAAAATTATTTTTCTTATTTAATGTAATGTCTTTAGGTTCGTAAGTTTGTATTTTTACTAAATCAGCTCCATTAGAATATGCTGCATCAATCAATTTCATAAATCTTTTTTTATTACCACCATGATTTCCTGATATTTCTGCGATTATTAAAGGAGGTCTTTTCTGATCGAAAATTATGTTTTTAGTAATTTTAATCATTAAAAATATTATTTAGTTTCATTTAACTTGTGATATTATCTATTTTTATGAAAGTTAATTATAATAAAATAATATCTCAAATTGAAAAGATTAGAACAAAAAATAATGTAAATTGGATGAATTTACTTCGTTTAGCCTTTTCTTTAGATCCTGAAAAGGCAGGAAGAATAATGTCAAAAATTAATTACGATGATAAAAAAATATCTGAATTATTAAAAAAACTTTCAAAATTAAGATAGCAATTTATTTAATGATTACTGAAAAATCAAAAAAATCTAGACTAATTAGTAAATATATCATTATAAATTAGCTTAAAAATATAAATTAGCAATAAAATGAAATTAATTCCTTACAGTAGACAATCAATTAATTTTAAAGATATAAATGTTGTAAAAAAAGTACTCAAAAGCAGCATAATTACAACTGGTAAGGAAGTAGAAAAGTTTGAAAAAAAAATAAACTCTTATTTAAAATGCAAACATTCTACGGTTTGTAACAGTGGAACTTCAGCAATTTACCTTGCGCTTAATGCTATCGGATTAAAACATAATGAAAATATAATTATGCCAGCAATTAATTTTGTTGCATCACACAATATTTCAAGAAATTTAGGTGCAAATATTTTTCTAGCAGATGTTAATGTTAATACTGGTCAAATGTCTCCTGAAGATGTTGAAGAATGCATAAAAAAATTTAGAATAAAAAAAATTAAGGCAGTTTTAACCATGTATAATGGTGGGTATCCATCAAACATTGAAAAATTTCAATATCTTAAAAAAAAATATAAATGTTTTATTATTGAAGATGCATGCCACGCATTTGGAGCAAAATATAAGTTTAAAAATAAAATTTTAAAAGTTGGAAGTTGTAAACATTCTGATATTTCTACTTTTTCTTTGCACCCTTTAAAAACAATCACAACAGGAGAAGGTGGAATCGTTACAACAAATTCAAAAGTTTTCAATGATAGAATTAAAAAAATTAGAACTTTAGGAATTTCAAGAAATAAAAAAAAACATTGGGAATATGATGTAGTTTATTCTGGTCTAAATTTGAGGTTAAATGATTTTCAATGTGCTTTAGGATCAAGTCAATTAAGTAGGATTAGTTCTTTTATAAAACTTAGAAAAAAAATAGCTAACAAATATAATAACGCACTTAAAGATATAGACGAAATAAATTTACCTAAACATAATTCAAAATACATGACTTCCTATCACCTTTACTTAATCAATTTAAAAAAACCAAATTTAAAAAAAAAGGAGAGATTAATTAAATATATGCTTCAAAATAGGATTTTAGTGCAATATCATTATATACCCTTAAATAAATTCAAAATTTTTAAAGGAAAGTACATTACAAAAAATGCAAAAATTTATTATAAATCAACATTAAGTTTACCTATTTACCCTGATTTAAGTTTAAAAGATCAAAATTATATAATTGGAAAATTAAAACTTTTTTTTAAACTTGATGAATAGAATTGTAATAGGAACAGCAAATTTTAATCAAAAGTATGGGCTAACAAAATCAAGTGTAAAAAAAATTAGTTCAGATAAAAAATTACTAAATTATATTAATAAGAATGTTCAGTATATCGATACAGCTGATAGTTATAAACTAAGTAAAAATATAATAAAAAAACTTCGCTTTAAAGAAAAAAAAATTATAACAAAATATAAATTACCCTATAAAAAAACATCTCTTTTTGTAAAAAATTTCAAAAAAAAAGTTACCAAAGATTTAAACGCATTTGGTGTTAAAAAATTAGAAGCTGTTTTATTTCATAATGTAAATGACCTTAACAATTATCAAGGAATGAAATTACTTCAAATTTTAAAAAGTTTAAAAAATGAAAAAAAAATAAAAAAAATTGGAGTTTCTATATATACCTTAAAAGATGCAGATATGGCTCTAAAAATTTTTACGCCAGATATTATTCAGCTTCCCCTGAATTTATTTAATCAAGAGTTTAAAGAAAGCAAATATATTGATTTATTTAAAAAAAAAAAAATTACTGTACAGGTTAGATCGATTTTTTTACAAGGATTATTATTAAAAAATCTAAATGATTTGAAAAAAATAAATTTAAATAAAAAACTTTTTAAAAATATTAAAAAATTTAATGATTGGTGTATAAATAAAAAGGTTACCAGGTTGCAAGCATGCATCCATTTTATTAAAAATTTAAAAATTGCGGATTTAATAACAATTGGTTTTGAAAATGAAGAAAATTTAAAAGAAATAAAAGCTGTAATGAAAAAAAATTTAAAAATATAATTTTTAAAGTTAAATATTAATGAAAAAATCTTAGATCCTAGAAAATGGTAAAGCGAAATATAGTTGCAATTATTCAAGCTAGAATTAATTCGTCAAGATTTAATGGGAAAGTTTTGAAAAAAATAAAAGGCAAATCTATTTTAGAAATAATTGTTAGCAGATTAAGAAATTCTAAAAATTTAAGCAATATTGTAGTTGCAACCTCAAAAAATAAAAATGATAAAAAAATAATTGATTTGTGTAACAAAATAAAAATTGATTCTTTTCAAGGTTCAGAATTTAATGTTTTAAAGAGATATTATGATGCTGCAAAAAAATATAATGCAAAACATATTGTGAGAATTACAGCTGACTGTCCCTTTGTAGATCCATCAATACTTGATAAAATGATAGATGAATACTTTAAAATAAAAGTTGATTATTTATCAAACATTAATCCACCTTCTTTTCCTGATGGTTTAGATATTGAAATTTTTTCCTTTGAAACTTTAGAAAAAGTTTTTTTTGATGTTAAAGACAAATTTCAAAAAGAGCATGTCACTCAAAAAATAATTCTAAATGATCTCTTTATAAAAAAAAACTTTTATTCAAAGCAGAACTATTCTAGTTTAAGATTAACATTTGATACTAAACTAGATTTTTTATTAATAAAAAAAATTTTTAAGAAACAAAATTATAATTTCAACTGTACCTATAAAGATATAATAAAATTGTACAAAGAAAATAAAAAAGAATTTTCTATTAATAAAAAAAGTATAAGAAATGAAAAATCTTACTTCAGTTTAGGGCAGAAAACTTGGGAAAAGGCAAAAAATATAATGCCTGGTGGCACTATGTTGTTTTCAAAAAATCCAGATTTATATTTACCAAAAAAATGGCCAGCATATTTTAGTAAAGCTAAAAAATGCAGTATATGGGATTTAAATGGAACTAAGCATGATGATGTTTTTTTGATGGGCGTTGGAACAAATGTGCTTGGTTATGCTAATAAAAAAATTGATGAAAAGGTAAAAAAAGTTATTTCAAGTGGAAATATGTCATCATTAAACTCAGTAGATGAAATTAATCTTGCAGAAAAAATTATTGATATTCATCCATGGAGTGAAATGGCAAGATTTACTAGAACAGGTGGCGAAGCAAACGCAGTTGCAATAAGAATTGCTAGAGCATATACCGGAAAAGATGGTGTAGCTGTTTGTGGATATCATGGATGGCACGATTGGTATTTGTCATCAAATTTATCTAATAAAGAAAGTTTAAATAATCATTTAATGTCTAATCTACCTATAAAAGGGGTCCCAAGAAATTTAAAAAACAGTGTTTTTTCTTTTGAATATAATGATTTGAAAGCTTTAAAAAAAATAGTTGAAACAAAAAATGTTGGAATAATTAAGATGGAAGTAGAAAGAGATGAAAAACCTAGAGACAATTTTCTAAAAAAAGTAAGAGATCTCGCAATAAAAAAAAATATTATACTAATTTTTGATGAGTGCACATCAGGTTTTAGAAGTAATTTAGGAGGGCTTAATTTAAAGTATAAAGTCACACCTGATATTGCCATACTAGGTAAAGCTTTAGGAAATGGATATGCAATTAATGCAATAATTGGAAAAAGAGAAATAATGCAAGCTGCAAGAGATACCTTTATAAGCAGTACGTTTTGGACTGAGAGAATTGGGCCAACTGCAGCTTTAGAGACTCTTAAAATCATGGAAAATACAAAATCTTGGAATAAGATCTCTAATATAGGTGCAAAAATTAAAAGTAATTGGAAAAAAATATCTAAAGAAAATTCTTTAAAAATTGAAATTAAAGGTTTAGATGCTCTACCAAAATTCTTTTTTAACTCAAAAAAACATAATTTATATAAAACTTTTATTACACAAGAAATGTTAAAGAATAAAATACTTGCCTCGAATGTTGTTTATACTAGTGTCTTTCATAATCAGAAAATGTTAGAAAAATATTTTGAAATCTTGAATAATAGCTTTAAAAAATTAAGAGATTTTGAAAATGAAAGAGCTAACATATTTAATTATTTAGAAGTACCTCAAAGTATTAAAGGATTAAGGGACAAAACATAAATGTTTAAAAAAAAGTCAATTTTGATTACAGGTGGCACCGGATCGTTTGGCAAAGCATTTATTTCAGATATTTTAAAAAAAAAATTGTTTAGAAGAATTATAGTTTTTAGCAGAGATGAGCTGAAGCAATTTGAAATGAAGCAAAGTGCAATGTTTAATGAAAACAAAAATAAAAATCTAAGATACTTTATTGGTGATGTTCGTGACAAAAATAGATTAATGCGTGCTTTTGAAAATGTTGATTATGTTGTGCATGCAGCAGCCCTGAAACAAGTTCCTACATCAGAATATAATCCTTTTGAAACAATAAATACTAACATTATAGGAGCACAAAATGTAATAGATTCTGCACTTGCTACAAATGTAAAAAAAGTTGTTGCTCTCTCAACTGATAAAGCATCATCTCCAATTAATTTATATGGAGCAACAAAATTATGTTCTGATAAATTATTTGTTGCTGCAAACAATTACTCAGGAAAAAAGAAAATCTCTTTTTCAGTTGTAAGATACGGAAATGTAATGGGAAGTAGAGGAAGTGTTATACCTCTTTTTCAAAAACAAGTCAAAACTGGAAAATTAAAAATTACAGATAAAAGTATGACAAGATTCAATATCACACTTGAGGAAAGTGTAAGGTTAGTAAATTGGACTTTAAAAAATTCTTTTGGAGCTGAGATAGTAGTGCCAAAAATTCCATCATACAAGATAATGGATTTGGCAAAAGCAGTTTGTAATAAATGTAAAATAGAACTTATTGGAAGAAGAAATGGTGAGAAATTACACGAAGAGATGATTAGTTTTGAAGAAAGCTTAAATACAGTTGAGCTTAAAAAATATTTCATAATTTTACAAAATGAAAATTTAAAACTTAAAAATTTCTATATTAAAAAATTTAAAGCCAAAAAGAATAATAAGCAATTTACATACTCTTCAGATAAAAATTCTGAGTTCCTTAAAATTGCAGAATTGAAATCATTAATTAATAATGACATCAAAAAAAATTTTTAAATGAAAAAATACATGGAGTTTAAAATAAACTTTAAAAATATTGTAATATTTGGATATAGCGAGGTTTTTTTTGAAATTCTAAAAATTAATGATTCAAAAAATTTAAATACTTTTTTTGTTACTAAACCAGGTAATTTTAAAAGTAAAAATTTAGAAAATCACATTATTACAACTAACAAAATAGACAAAAAGTTTATCAATAAACTTAAAAAAAAAATTGATTTTAAAAAAACTTTATTTATATCGCTAGGTTCAAGATGGATATTTAATAAATATCATTTAAAAATTTTTAATAATCAATTAATTAATTTTCACTCTTCTTTACTACCTTTTGATAAAGGTGGTGGAGGATATACTTGGAGAATATTAAGAAATGATAGAGTTTATTCATCTACAGTACATTTAATAGATGAGAAAATTGACAATGGAATGATACTAGACCAAGTAATTGAACTATTCCCTGATAGTGCCCGAATACCAAAGGATTTTATAAAAATTGGTCTTAAAAAGTTTTTAGACCAATATAATAAATTTTTATCAGAACTTATTAATGGAAAAAAATTTTTGCCTATATCAAATAATGCAAATATTGGAGATTATTATCCTAGATTAAGTACCAAAATTAATGGCTGGATAGATTGGTCATGGAAACCTGAAAATCTTGAGAGATTTATCAATGCCTTCGATGAGCCATATGAAGGAGCCAAAACTTATTTGTACAATGATGAAGTATACTTATCAGATGTAAGATTAAGTAGTTCATTTAAGTCTAATCATTCTTTTGTAAATGGAATTGTTACACACAAGTTTAAAGATTTCCTTGTTGTTCATTGCGGAGAAAATTCATGTTTGTTAATTAAGTCTATTAAAAATAAAAAAAAAAAAAATATATTTAATCAAATAAAACTTGGTGATAGATTTTGGACTTCACAGAAAAAATTAGATCTATCAAAAAGAAGAGTTTTTTATAATTGATGAGATGATTAATTACTTTTTTAGAAAATTTTTATCAAATGACAAATTGAGAAATTATTATTGTTTTTTTAGAGCTTTTATTTTGTGCAAAATTTTTAATAAGATGAAAACAGTTAATAATACTTCTGAACATACTTGGAAGAATACTCTTGAGTCCAACCAAAGAGCAGTACATAACAAAAATATATCTCTTCCAAAACATCCTAATGCCAAAAGAATTTTAGATATTGGCAAATCACTTTCTGGCGCAAAGGCAAGAGATTTATTCAAAATTATAAATATGAAATATAACCAAAAAGATTTCTCAAGATTAAAAATTTTAAGTATTGGGCCTAGATCAGAAGGTGAAATTTATCTAGTTTATTCTTTTGGTTTCGAGATGAAAAATATTTTTGCAATTGATTTGTTCTCTTATTCTTCACTAGTAAGTTTAGGAGATATGCATAAATTAAACTTTCAAGATAATTACTTTGATATCATCATAATGGGTTGGTGCTTAGCTTATAGTAATAATAAAGTTGTTGCATTAAATGAGGCAAAGAGAGTATTAAAACAAGATGGATTAATAGCAATTGGTCACACATTTGCAAAAAAATCTGATAAAGAAATGATATCTGAAAGAGGATATATTGTTGGTTCACCTAACCAAAAAATATCTAATGAGAAAGAATTAGATTTATTAATATATAATTCTGGTTTGAAAAAATTTAATTCAATATTATTAAATGGTGAAAATAAAATTGCATATGGAGCAACAAAATAATTTAAGAGCAAAATTTTTAAAGCATGGATTTATAGTTTTGAAATCTGTATTTGCAGATTCAAAAATAAAAGAACTTAGAGATAAATTTATAAAATTGTCAAGTACTGATGATGAAATACTCCTAGACGAAAATGCTCAAGATTTGTTGCTTGATAAAGACATAATAAAAAAAATAAAAATTTTACTAAATTCTGAAAAAATTTGGTACTATTCAGACAGTAGTATAAAAAATTATTTTAATCCATTCACTGCTAAAAATGGATTCCACAATGATGAAAGATTTGCTAGTGATGAAATTCCATATAAAGAAGAATATCCTATAATAAGAGCTGGTATATATTTTGAGGATTATAAAAATTTTAGTGGTGGTTTGAAAATTAGAGATGGTTCTCATAAACATTTTTGCTTTAATTTAAGAGCAAAATTGGAAAATATTGTTAGGTTACTTAAGATTTTTACGGGTAGATCACGTTACGATATAAGTGCAATCAAACTAGGAAAAAAAATAAATTTACAGCTAGAGGAAGGAGATGTTGTAATTTGGAATTTAAGAACACAGCACTGCGGTGTTTCAAGAAGACTTAAACTATTCCCAAGATTATGTTTAAGCCCTTCTTTGGAAAAAATGTTGCCAAATTCATTATTCTTGCCTACACAATACAAAACAAACAGATGTTCAATATTTTCAACTTTTTCAAAAGTGGATTATAAAAATTTAAATATAGTTAATTACATTAAAAATAAAGCAGATATAAAGAAAATTTCCTCGTTAAAAAAAAATGATGACTTAATAAAAAAATTTGATGAACTTAATATCGAGATTCCAAATTTTATTTAAACTTTCTAAAAAAATAAAGAAAGTTAATCAATCTAATTTTCTGAGCATTATTTAATTTAGATAAGACAAAATTTTTTTTATCAAATTTTTTATGTTTTTTGATATTTTTATTTAATAATTCATCTATCAAATCTAAATTATCGTAATTTTGTATTAATTTTTCTTTTAAAATTAACCTATATTTTTTTTTGTAAAATACACTTAATCTTAAAAATATTTGCTTAATTAAAAAATTAAATCCTAACGTATTTTTAACAATTTTTTTTTGAAATGGTTTTATTAAAATAGTCTCTTTTAAATCAACATGATTATTTGAAAAGTAATTTACGAGTGGGCCTTCTGAAAATGGAGTAATAAAATTTGACCTATGGAATCTTCCTAACTCATTAAAATATAAATGAGCATTAATTACAAACCTGAACCATTTTACTGATGAAATTATTTTATACAATTTTATATGATCAATTTTATCGAAGTCTTTTATTTTTAAAATTTTAATTAATGGCTTATAAAAATATTTTTGCCTATGTTTATAAAATTTATTATTCTTTTTTTTCGGATCATAAAACCAATTAACGTGTTCTCTTTCTGAAAACATTAAATTTTTAATTTTGCTTTTTATAAATTCTTTTTTATTTATTCCAAAAATCTTTAGAATTAGGTTATTTGACATTATTCTTAAAAAAATATTTGTATAAAAAAATCTTAGATGAATAGTTTTAATTATAGCAAACAACCTATTGAATGTGATTGAATAAGTATTAGGAGCAAATGTATCAACACAATAAAGTGTATCAGCATTTTGACCTGACATGTATACCATATTATTGGTATAATTATCTTGATACTTTAGTTCTTTAGGAGAACCAATTATATTATAGTGAGAAATTAATTTTTTACTTTGAAGAAAATTTTTTTTACTTAATTTCTCGCTTCTTTGATTTAATATTTTAGAATTTATTTTGTATTTATCAGATAAAAAATTGACCATCATCTCACAAATATTTAACTTCATTGCTCTATTAAAATAAAGAGTTTGAAATTTAATTTTATTTTCAATTGATTTTCCAAATAGCACAGTAGAGTCAAGTCCTCCTGAAAAAAGAAGAGTTATTCTTTTTTTGATATTTTTTTTATAACTTTTAAGAATTTTATCTAAGATTAAATTATAGCTTTCGAAATTTTTTTTATATAAGTAAGTATTTTTTAAAAAATAAAAATCGTATATAAATTTTTTCTTATTTGGAAATGATACACTCATTCCTGAGGGCAATCTTTTTATCCTTCGATCAATACCATTAAAAGGTAAATAGGAAATTTGCCTATGAGCATTAATATAAAAATTAAATTGTTCATTTTCAATTTCAAAGCTTTTTAGTTCTTTTATTAGATCAAATTCTCTTGTAGAAAAAATGAACTTATCTTTTTTTTCAATAAAATATAAACCACCAAATGCAAATGAATTTAAAATACGAACAAATTTTTTATTTTTGATAATTAAAAAAAAATTTCCAATGCTATTTGTTATTATTGTTTCAATAGAATATTTCTCAAGCAAGCTTTTTAAATTAGACAAACTATACAAATTATTATCTAATAATATGTTATGGAAATTGCCTATGAAAATATATTCTAACTGACTAATCTTTATTCTTTTTAGTTTAAGATTATTTTTTTGAATAATAAGGTTGTTTATCTTTAAAATTGTCATATCTATTTCATATAAGATTATAACTAAATTACAAAATTATATTTAATGAATTTCTATAGTTTGCAATTATTGAAGAAGCTCGGTTTTAAAAAATTTTTTAATATTGCTGTTCTCTCAATATTGGCATCTATTTTTGAATTATTTGGAATAGGATCAATTGGACCATTTATTAATATTGTAAATGACCCAAGTTCAGTATCAGAAAGTAAATATTTACAATATTTTATTAAAAATTTAAACATAGAGACACAAAATATTCTACTATACTTTGGATTAGTCTTAATCTTTATTTTTATTTTTATAAACATTTACAAAGCAGGCTTATTTTATTTACAAACTAAAATAGCTTTAAATTATAGTGCCAAGATGAGTGTTAGTTTGTTTAAGAAATATTTAGATAATGAATATTATTTTTATTTAATTAGAAATTCAAATGAGCTAGCAAAGAATATTTTTAGTGAATGTCAGCTAATTGGAAATGATATTATTAAAAATGCATTAGTTATTTTGTCACAAGTTATAATTGCAATATTCATTATTTCCTTTTGTATTTATTTAAATCCAGCATTAGGTCTTGCCATGATTTTATTTGGCGTTTCATATTACTTGTTAATTTATGGATCATTAAAGAAATGGCTAAAAAAATTTGGGGAGAGTCAATTATATCATAGTACTAATAGATGGAGAGTTATAACTGAATCTTTTAATTCAATCAAAGAGGTAAAAGTTTTTAATTTTTCTAAACATCTTGAAAGTTTTTTTTTATCAGAAACTAATAAGTGGACTAATAACAAAATTTCTTATGCGCTAGTTGTAACATTACCAAGATTTTTGATTGAGGTAATTGGAGTTATTTTTTTAGTATCATTGACATTATTTTTAATAAATTTTGAAAATGAAAAAAATGTAATTTCATTTATTGCAGTTTATAGTTTTGCAATTTTGAGGTTATTTCCTGTTTTACAACAAATTTATATGGCTTTCACATCCTTAAAGGGGGCACAATCAAGAATCAAGTTAATTTACGAGGACTTGAATAATAAAAATTTGAGTAATTCAAAAAAAAATAAAATTAATATAAATTTAAATAATTCAATTGAGTTTAAGAACATAAATTATAAATATCAAAAAGGAAACTTTCAGCTAAAAAATATTTCAATAAAAATTAACACAGGTGAGATATTTGGCATAACCGGTCAGTCAGGTAGTGGCAAGTCTTCATTTATAGATCTTTTGTTGGGACTTTTAATTCCACAATCAGGAAAAATTTATATAGATAACAAAGAAGTTAATTTAAAAGATTATACATCGTATAAAAACAATTTTTCATATGTTCCACAGGATGTATTTATATTTGCTGATACACTAAAAAATAATTTAACATTTGATTTCGAGAATAATTTGCCAGACGAAACTTTGCTAAAAAAAACAATTAAAAAATCAAATTTAAATAATTTTATAGATAACCTAGACAAAGGTTTAGAAACACCTATGCACGACAAAGGAATAGATATTTCAGGAGGACAAAAACAGCGTATAGGTATAGCAAGAGCAATCTACTCTGATAGAAAAATAACAATATTTGACGAGTCAACGAGTTCTTTAGATAGTGAAACGGAGTTAGAAATTATGAAACAAATAGAAGAAAATAAAAAAGATAAGATATTTGTAATAATTTCCCATAAAAAAAGTACCTTAAAATTTTGTGATAAAATTGCTTTTTTTAAAAATGGAGAAATCGAAAGAGTATCTCCTTACAATGAAAAGGATTCATATTTTAAAAATTTGAGTGATTAAAATCCCAACAATCAATGAAAAAGTTATTATATCTACCAATTGAAATAAAACATAGAGAACTCCTAGCAAAAATTCTTATTGCATTTTTTGCAGCTAAAAAAAATTTCTACTCAATAATAGGAGACAAAGAGGCAATAGAGAGGTCTATTAGATATTTTGGAGAAGGCATTTATTTTGATAAATCAATTTCATTGAATAAAAATCAAAAATTGAAAAAATTAAAAAATAAAAATATAAAAGTTGTTTGCCAAGATGAGGAGGGTGGGTTTAACAAAATTTTTAAAAAACACATAAGTACTTTTTTTAATAAAAGAATTCCACCAGAAAACTTAAGTTTAATTGAACAATTTTATTGTTGGGGAAGTTTTGATTATAATGAGTTAAAAAAAAGGAATAAAAAAAATCAAAAAAAAATTTTTGAGACTGGATCTCCACGTATTGATTTGTGGAAAAAAAAATTTATTTCTAAAATATTCAATAACGAAATAAATATAATAAAAAAAACTCATGGTGATTTTTTATTATTTCCTACATCATTTGGTATAACCTCTTTAGAGGAAAAGAAAAAAAGAATAAAACAAGCCAAATTTTTAAATTATATTAAATCAAAAAATGAAATTAAATTGCAGAAAATTGAGTACGATAATCTTTATTCAAATTTTTTAGAATTTGTTGAACTTATAAGGTATTTAAGTAAAAAATTTCCTAAACAAAAAATTATTATAAGGCCACATTTTGCTGAAAATAAAAGTGATTGGGAAAAAAAATTTAAAGAGTATAGAAATGTTGAAATTAATAATGATCATGATATTTCATTATGGATTATTGCATCAAAAATTGTTTTACATAATGGTTCCACAACTGGAATTCAATCGTATGCAATGAATAAACCTGTAATAATTTATTCAACAAAATATTCTCATTTAAGACAAAATACATATCCCAATAAATATGGAAAAGTAATTAACAATAAAACTAAGATTTATGAATATCTAAAAAAATCAAATTTCAGACTAGTAAGAAAAAAAATTGATAGAATTATTATTTCAAATAAGTTTATATCCAACGATATAGTAAAAAATTTAAATAAAATTAAAGCAAAAAAAAATAATAAGTTTAAATCTTATATCCCGTTTTTATTAAATTTTTTTTATATATTAAGAAAATTGCGAATTTCAAAAGCATCTAAATTATTAACGAAAACTTATATTAGAAACTATAATGAAAAAATGCCGGGTGGATTAAAAAAAATAGAAATTCAGGAATTTATAAATAGATTGGAATTATATTTTAAAGTACAAAAATCAATTAAAGTAAGATATTGTGGACCAAACTGTTTTTTAATTTACAAAATAAAATAATGATAATTGGTTACACATCTGGTGTTTATGATTTGTTTCATATTGGACATTTAAATATGTTAAGAAATGCAAAATCTATGTGTGATAAACTTATAGTAGGAGTTACAACAGATGAATTAGTTAGCTACAAACTTAAAAAATCTGTAATACCATTTACTGAGAGAATTGAGATTGTAAGATCCTTAAATTGCGTAGATGTTGCTATTCCTCAGACAGATATAGATAAAGTAAAAATTTGGAATAAACTAAAATTCAACATTTTATTTGTTGGTGATGACTGGTATAATAATAAGAATTGGAAGAAATACGAAAGTCAATTAAAAAAAAAGAAGGTTAAAATTATATATTTTCCCTATACCAAGGGTACATCATCCACATTACTAAACTCTACTTTGAAAAAATTAAGAAATAATTAGAATGTGTGGAATTCTAGGTTCTTATGGAAATTACGAAAATAAAAAGTTTTTAAATGCCCTTAATATAATTAAGCATAGAGGGCCTGACGCAACAAATTATTATTTCAAAAAAAAAATTAAATTAGGACATCAAAGATTAAAAGTAATTGATTTATCCAAAAATAGTAACCAGCCTATGTTTTCAATTAATAATAGGTATTCCTGTGTGTATAATGGAGAAATTTATAATTATAAAAAAGTAAAAAATTTCTTAGAAAGAAAAAAATATAAATTTAGAACAAATTCAGATACAGAAGTTTTAATAAATTCATATGATTATTGGAAAGAAGAATGTGTTCACCATTTTGAGGGAATGTATGCATTTGCAATAGTGGATTTACGAAAAGAGCAGTTTTTTTTGGCTAGAGATCCTGTTGGTATTAAACCTCTTTATTATTCAAGACAAAATAATAATTTAATTTTTTCTAGCGAGGTAAAACCAATTATAAAACTTAATAGTAATTATTCACTAAATGAAAAGTCTTTAAGTTCTTTTTTAAAATATAGATATGTTGTTAATAATGAAACTTTTTTTAAGAATATTTTTGAACTTCCAAAAGGTAGTATGATTCATTTTAGTAAAGACAAATTTAAAATAAGAAAATTTTGGGAAACTAAATATTTAAAAAAAAATTATAATCTATTATCTACATCTAAAACACTTAAAGAAAAGATTTCAAAGTCTGTTAAATTACATTTGGAGTCTGATATACCTGTTTCGTCCTTTTTATCTGGTGGAGTCGATTCAAGCATAATAACTTATGAAATGTCTAAGATTTTAGACAATAAATTTAACACATATGTTGCATATTTTGAAAATGGAGATAAATCTGATTTAATTTATTCCAGACAAGTCTCAAAACTTTGTAACAGTTACCACAATGAAATAAAAATTTCAGAAAATGATTATTGGGACACATTAAAAAATACCATTAAAGAAAGCGCTTACCCCGCAGGAGTTCCAAATGAAATTGCTATAAGACACGCTTCTAAAATAATAAAAAAAAGTAATTCTGTAATTTTAACAGGCGAGGGTGCAGACGAATTATTTTGTGGATATGGAAGAATATTTAACTCAAAGCATGAGTATCAATTATTAAAAAAACCACAAAGTGTTAAATTTGAGAAAAAATTAAAAGATAAATATCGAAATTATTATTTTGATAATGAAGTTGATCACTTTCTTTATTTGTATGATTACAGCAAAATGGATGCGGATGTTATTTTTAATAAAAAATATACATTTGATTTTAAGAGTTTATTTGGAATAGACGAAAGAAATTTTAATATCAAAAAAAAACAAAAATTTTTTTTAGAACATCATTTACCCGGTTTACTTAAAAGAATTGATTTAAATACAATGAGTTCTGGACTCGAAGCTAGAGTGCCATTTTTAACTAAGGATTTAATTAATTTTGCATTGAATTTAGATGAAAAATTAAAATTGAAAAAATTAGAAAAATATCCAAAAAATAAATTATTAGAGGAAACATCTGAAATATTTGATATTCCAAAATATATTTTAAAATATACATATAAAAAATATCTACCAACTGATGTGTTATTTAGAAAGAAAAAAGGTTTTCCAGTGCCGCTAGATAAATGGTTTCTAAAAAAAAATAATAAGAAGATAAATAGCGAGTTATTTAATGGAGAATTGGTAAAAAATGATCTGATAAATAAAAAATTACTTAAGGAATTAATTAAATATAATAAATTGAATCATATTACATTGTGGGGTCTATATTCTTTAGAAAATTTTTTAAAAGAATATTTTTAATCACTATGAGCGATAAAATAAGAATTAGAAATAATGAAGAATTAATTGACAGAAAAAAAGGTTTCATTGAAATAATTGAAATTTTAAATAATTTAAAAATATTTTTTTTTATTCAAGGTGGAGTGTTATTAGGTGCTGTAAGAAATAAAGACTTTATAAGATGGGATTGGGATGTAGAAATAAGCCTTTTTTCAAATGAATTTTTTAAAAAAAAAAATTTAATTAGAGACGCTTTATTGAAGAAAGGATTTAAAATTTATAAAGAAAATTACAATGAAGAAAAAATAAAAATTGATGTTTATAAATATCAAGATTATGAGACAACTGGTTATACTCTGTTTGGTTGGCAATTTAATAAAAATAAAGATCAATATTTAAGAGGTGAAATAAATATCCCAGCTAATTTTATTAAAAACATGGAAAAAATAAAATTTCACAATATAGAGATAAATTGTCCAGGACCAGTTGAAGAATATTTAAAATATCAATATGGAAATTGGAAACAAGAATTAAGGTCTGATGATAAAAAAAAATACTTAACTTCAACTTTTTACAAAAAAAGGAATTTAATAAATAAAATAATTAAAAGATTTAAAAATGTTTTTTTTAAATAAAAATAAAAATAAAAATAAATACAACAGATATGAATTTGAAAAAAATTATAAAATTTTTTTAAAACTTAAGAAGAAAAAAAAGATTTATTTAGGTGTTACCGTTGGAAGATCGGGGTTAAAGTGGTTATTAGAAATTTTGAAGAGTCACAAAGGTATAACTGGTGGAGGGGAAAGAAATGTTAACTCTGAATCTTTTTTTCGATATAGCCAGTATCATAGTTTAAATATAGACCAAACACCTTTATTAAATAATATAATTTATGAAACACTGGTTGATTGGCAGGAAAATGATATATCTTTTCAGCTATCACCTTATTTTTCTCATAGTTTAAATTATTTAATTTATTCACTTAAACCAAACGGAATTATTTGGGGAATAAATGATCCTTTTTTTACTATGCAATCTTTTTATAATAAGGGCTGGTATTCTGAAAATTTATATTTAAAGAAAGATCTAAAAAAAAGCTATGGATTATCAGTACATGATAATTTTAGAACAAATCATTTTTTTGGAAGAATCGCTCCTAAAGGAAATTTTTTTAGTAAGTGGCTTGGTATGACTAGGGTCGGAAAGATTTCATGGTTTATAAACGAAAAAACAAAAAGAATTTATAAAGATTTAAAAAAATTTAAAAAAAACAAAATATTTTATTTTGTCCTAGAAAAACACGATCAAAATTACGAATTTTATGAAAAACTCATGCGCTGGATGAAATGTGAACAAAGAATTTCTAAGAAAAATTTTTTAAAATTAAAATATAAAGGATCATACATTTATAGTTCATTTGAAAATAAAAAGAAAATATTATCTAAAAAAGAAAAAAAAGAATTCATTAGTCTAAATCAAGAATACATCGAAATTTACAAGAAAATAAAAAATGAAATTTGATTACATTAAAAATATTTTAATTGATCCTGAAACTAAAAATCCACTTAAA
>MDTA01133060.1_pt1 | contig 18285 bp, 12 predicted proteins | sample 811151 | NCBI WGS metagenome assembly MDTA01 (sample SAMN05326648, study PRJNA326480) | marine metagenome | isolation source: seawater | place: Indian Ocean: South | collected 2010
AATAATTTATGATGATTTTCAGTTGGTGTCAGATAAAGAGAGTAGTTTGACTGAATTTCTTAATCTATTGGACAATCCTGACGGTTTTACAAGAGATAATTCAGAAGAATTACTAGAGCTAATTGAAGAATTTATCAATAAATACAAAACCGAACACTTTAACTAATGAAAAAGTTTTTACTAATATTAATTTCGGTACTAATTGTAGCTTCTGGTATTTATTTTATTTGGTCTCAAAACAATAAACACTCAGTTTTTAATGGAGATACAGGAAATAATATTGATTCAGTTCCATCTACTCAGTCAACAACAAAGATTGCTTTTGATTATATAAATGGTTCAAGCGAGTTTAGCAAAGAGGTTTATGATTCGGTGTTTTCATCTGTTATAACAAGCTCTTTAGATAACCAAGTAGTTAATGCGAATATGGCATTAATACATCGCCATGCAATTGATTTAATAAAAAGTGAATATGTAAAATATTTAAAAAACAAAAGTGATTTTGAGATTTATCAATATGCAATAGATATTAAAAAAGAAAGTATTGCATACAATCCAAATCTAGATGTGTCATCATTAAAAAAGATAATAAATCATTACGAAAAATGTAAGTGGGTTAAGAATAATAAAATAGAAAAAGATTATAATTCTTTAATTAAACTTGATTTTCATAGTAATGACTGTCAGAAAAAACTGGATGAGTTTAATTCATCAAAGAGATTCATAAAAAATGGAGTTTTTAATGTAAGTCTTATGAGGAATGATATCAATGGTATACTTGACATTTATCAGCAGAAAATTGATAAGTTTCAAGATAGAGCTAATGAATATGAAACTATATATAAGCAATATTACCAAAATGGCATAAGATTAAAAATGAAAGCAAAAAAGAAAAATTTCCCAATTAATTATTTAAAAAGATCTAGGTATTTAGAATATGATTATTATTTAATGCTAGGAGATAGTAATTTGGTGTATAACCAAGATTGGAATCCGAATAATCCTGATTGACATATGAGATATTTAAATAAAAAACTAACACTATTTTTTGTGTTGATTATCCATTCAGTATTTTGTTTTTCACAGAAAACGAATTCAATAAATATTCCAATAATTGATAAATCAATAAGTGCTGTTAAATCACCAGAAAATAATTTTCCAGATAGTGAGAGGAAACGTACACAACAAAGCGTAGCAGAATTCAAAAAAATTCTTGAAAATTATGAATTGCTAATTTCTACTTGTGAAGCTGAGAATCAACATTTGATTGATTCGTTATCGAATGTGCTTGATAACAACAAACTTTTTGATCAAAATACTAGTCTTCAGCAAGAAAATTTAGCATTAAAAGATAGTTTAGTTGATTATACCCAGAGGAGTAATAAAATAATTGAGGCATCAGAAAACAAGACAAATAATCTTCAAACAGATAAAATTGAATTAGAGTCTAAAATTGTTCAGTTAAATAACAAAATAGAATCTGAAAAGAGTTTAAATGTTCAATTATTGATTTCTCTATTTGAAAATGTGAATTTCAATTATGAAAATATTAATATATATGCACCTGCTGATGAGTCCTATCCCAAAATTGTAATTGTTTTAGAAGAGATGAGTGGAGAAATAAAATTGGATGATGACGTTGTGAATAAGTTGAACAATTACAAAAAGGATTTTAAAGTAATATATGATGTAAAGAAAAGTCTTTCCGAAAAAAAAGTCTATTTTAATGAGGAATTAAGTGATAATCTTTCGGAGAATCTTTCTGCAATTACCACAGAATCCCTTATGAAGGAAACGCAACGATTAAAATCAATTCTGAAGTTTGGGAGATTGATTAAATACACATCAAACATATCTGCATTCATTGATTATTTTTTAAGTGTAACAGGAGAAAATGATGAAGGTTTAACCTTGTTATACCAATCCTTGGACGACGAAGACCTGCCAAGAGACTATGAGTTAAATAAATATGTTTCTTCAGATTTAGAGTCGCCTTTTGATTTAAGATATTTAGTATGGCTTGAGAACAGCTATAATCAGTCAAAAATTCTTAGAAAAAACTTATTGAAAGAATGAGAATTACAGCCACATCAGTTTTAATTCTATTTCTGTCGTCTTTTAGTTATTGTCAAACAATATCTGATTACGAAATAAAAATTGATGTACTTAATATTCTTTCAGATTATAGTGATATGTCCCTAGATGATGTCATGAGAGGGAAATCAGGTAAGGGGGGTGGTGATTCTGATTATTATAATTTTCTTGATCTATTCACAGAAGATGCATTAATTATAAATGACATACTACCATACAATGATATGGGTAGTATGTTGAGGGTTAATACCTTAGATTCAAAAGTTGGTGTAATTAACGGTAATAGTCCAGATTATATAGATTACTTGAGTGCGGTTTATTCATTACCTCCAGATTTTGATTTAAATCCATATTTTATTGAATTCAATTCTGATAAAGAGATAATATGTTATGCAGTTAAATCAATTAGCAATGCTGGCATATTAGCAAATTTGAATGAAAACAATATGGAAATGTCTGAATATTTGCCTCATTCAGGGTTTCATTACGATGTGAAAATTACTTTGATATCTAATGATGGAGAAATGCTAATTAGTAAAATTGAGTTGCATCCATCTGAACAACAAGTTTATGCTCATCTTTTAAATATAAATGTAGATGGATATAATAAGATTAATGCTGATAAGCTGTATGTTCATGAAAACATCATCGAAAATTGGGGAGATTCAAAATCAAAGTTTTTGTATTTAACTAATTCAAAAGCAATATCAGTTTCTTATAACATTCCGGATTTATGTGATAAAACTTACAACACGGTACAAAAATTAAATATTGAAGATTTTAGAAATAATACAAGTAACAATAGGTACCCTGCGGAACAGAAGATAGAGTTTTATCCACAATTAAATAGAATTAGCTTAGTTGGTTATAAATCTAGATCACATGACTTATTTGACTTGGAAAATGATGAATCTAAATTTAAAGTTGATTCTAAAGTTGCAGAAATAGCTTATAAAAGAGAGAAGTCTTTAGCCAGAGGAAATTATAGGTTGTCGCTTAAAGCATTTTTTAAGATTACTGAATCAGAGTTTGATGTCCAAATTGATACTGCATCAAGTGTTTATTCATCAGTAGATCCAGATGATTTTGAATACATTAGATATGTAACACTTAATGATTATAAGGAGGAATTTGATATTACTAGTCTTGGCATAGGAGGGGGAGTAGCTATTGGTAAAGAACTGGAAAAAGCAACTATTTGGTTAAATCTCCAACATTCGTTTTCTAAGAGCACTAATGAGATAACTATGAGTAACTCAGCAAATGTTTATAGAGAAGGATTATATGAAGATTTATATGGGATTATTATTGATGAAAATCATATATATGATTTTGGTTCTTCAAGCATATCCAATTCATATAACTTAAATGAAGTTGGCGTATCTAATACGAGTCTTCAATTTATTGTAGAACACCCATTCAGTAAAAACTTCTTAGGTTCTGTTTATGGGGGAGTGGATTATTCAACTTTTAGGTTTAACGAATCAATGCTAAATACAGATTATTGGTATGACTCAGATTCTCCTTATTCGGTGTTCTCTTCTAAGAATAGTGTAAATATATATTCTCTACGAATCGGCTTAGGGCTAACATATTGGTTCTCAAATTGTGATTAATTATTTAACAATGACAGATAAAAATAAATTTAGACTTTCTATTATAGGCTTTGTCATTGTAATGGCATTGATTCTTGTTTTTTGGCCTTCAGATCCTTGTTCCAATTGCCCAAATAATTGTCCTCCGGAATGTAATTCTGACGACACACCAAATATAAATTTACCTAAATTCGATTCTTATACTCCCGTAATTAGCATCTTAGACGATGAAAGACAAATTTGGAAGATTGATGTATGGGGCACATTTAATCCAATTAAATTCAGTAAGGTTTTTCTAGTTTTTTCTGATGGTTCTAAAGGACTAATTCGCCATGATGGAACAATCAACATGAAGTCAATTTGTAATGCTGAAAAATTAGTTTATGAAATAAGAGGTGATTCATATTATAGTAATGGAATTAAAATGAATTCAACTAAATGTGAATTTGCCACTCTATATAATCCTGCAATTTCAGATAAGGAATTTTTAGATTTTGTTGCATCTCCAATAGGCGGTACGTTTTCATTTTCCACTCTTTCAAATTGGAATTTTAATTGTATAGAAGAAAAAGATACTATCAATAAATCTCCTTTTGAAATGAGGCTTTATTTACAAATAGGAACTTTAAAAGGAAAATCTTTTTCTGTGATTGACAACGCTACTGATATAGACAATCAAATTATCTACTTAAAATGCGATTAATTTTATTTATATGCATTTTGATGCTAAAGGCACCTATACTTTTAAGTCAGGATTGTATTATAATTATATCAGAACATGTTACAACTGAGGATAGTAATGATAAACTAATTGAGCATATTGATTGGCTAAAACAAAACCTAAGCAATTATTCAACGGATATCTTATTTCACGCATGTACCGGAAATAGCGAATTGTCAAGAGTAGGTGATTATAAAATACGAAAGCTTATTGAGTCGGACTCATTATTAATGTATAATCAAAAGAGTATTAACTATTACAAAGAGTTCCAGTTGATTACTGATGAGATAATCCATTCTTTTAATCATTGTTTGTCACAATCAAAATTTCAAGTGATTTATTCAATACCTTCTTCCTCAACTAAAATTAATTTGGGATCTCAACTTGATTTCATAAGGAAAATTGCGGTTGTATTTGATTGGACGGAGCCAAACGGAGCTATTAAAGACGATATAAGTATTAAGATTATTAATGGGTATAAAGAGGATGTTACACTGTTAAAAACAATTAGAGATGTCAAATAAGTTATTAATAGCCTTATCATTTTTTGTGCTGGGCTTTTCATTACAAGTGTACACGCAAATAGATGTTATAACACCTCCTAAAGAATTTTCTGAAGGATATATTTCTAAAAGTATAGTTGAGAATTATTCTCAGAGCAATCTAAATTGGGCAAATGTAGATTTTAATTCAAAAGGTAAATGGAAAATTTATTGTGACAGAAATGAAGTTAGAATTTTAAAAAACCCTAATGTCACATCTATTGTAATAGAAAAGCTACCTTTTAGAACTGAATTGAATGTTATTGGATATAAAGACAACTTTCTAAAAGTTCAATACCTAGATAACAATCAAGATCTTCAATTAGGATATGTAGAGCCAGAACATACATTTCTGTGGCAGAGAGCATTATGTGGTAAAAATGGTTTTCCAAAAAAAGTAATCAGTTTAACTAGTATTAATAGAAACACAACTGATGATGGTGATTCGGATATGTTATATGTTGCTCCTGAGTGCCATCAGAATATGGAATGTGGCAGGTTTAAACGTCTGGAATTATTCTTTATTTTAAAGGAAAGCAAAGAACATGATTCTTATTTAATATCAGCTTCAAGTGATTTAAGCAATGGAGGAGGTATGAGCTCGATAAAGGGGTGGGTAAAGAAAAACAATGTTCAATTATGGTCAACAAGAATAGCTTACTTGGAGTCAAGAGGGTTTGAAGCTCATAATGCATACCAAAATAAACAAATCTGTGTCTTTAAAAATGTTGATGTAAATGATAATGTCGCAGCTAACATTAATGATGCTTTTATTAATAGTAATAAAGTTGTTAGAGTAGAAGAAATTTCAGAGGATACAAAAGTTAATCTCGATAGACCTCTTCTTTTTAATCTAACAGAATTTGACTCAGAAGATAGAACAAATAAGCGTGACCTAGTTGTTATAGTAAATTATTCAGAAGATGATGCACAAGTTGAATCTGAAATTAGAAAATCTATTAATGATTTGAAAGCTAGGTATTCGGAAATAAATCTATTATTTGTTATTGATGGTACAGCTAGCATGCAGCCAAATATTAAAGGAATTAAAGATGCATTAAACGATTTTATTAAAAAGGATATTAATCTATTAGGTGATATGGACTTCACAGCTTCTTTAACTGTATATAGAGATAAGGAAGATAAAGCAAATGAAATTTTCCCTGTTTATAAATCCGTATCGTTAAAATCACAACAGGATCAAAGTGATTTTCTTTCAAAAATTGAAGGAATTAACTGTTTCAGTAACCCTAAAGACTACTCATTCAATGAGCAGCTTTATTTAGGAATGAAGAAGGGGGTAGAAAACAGCGGATTTAAACAAAATTCAGCTAATATTTTGATATTAATAGGAGATGCTGGGAATGATGATGATAAGCCAAGTAATGTTGTCAGAGAAGATATCGATGCACTAATAAAGAAATATGGGTGTGATTTGTTCATTTTACAATCGACGAATCTTATGCATGAAGCTTTTGAAGGATTCAGTGACGACGCAATTCATTGGATAAATGAAATAAATACAGGGTCTTCAAATTCGATTCACTCAGAAACTGAAAATAAAAATTTAATTATTTCAACAAAAGACGAGAACCATTTTCAAAACCCATCAGCAACTTTTATAACTCAAATAAATAATGAAGGAGATGTCGTTCCTGCCTCAATGATTACATCTTTACTATATGATGAACTTAATTATATAAGGAAAAAATACAATAAACGATTAGTTGATCTTCAAGAAAAAATCAATGGAAATAAATCATGGGATGAAGAAACAGTAAGGATTTTAGCTCAAAACAGTGGTAAATCATTTGAAGAATATATGGAGGTTTTAAATAGTGAGGGTCATGTTTCTGTTGTTGGGCAGACAAACATGAAATATTATGGTAAAGATGTAAGTGCTTATACTCCCTATGTTTTTGTCACGTCAAAAGAGTTAGATATAGTAATTGAAAAATTCAATAAATTGAAGGGTATGAATCAATTGCAAGCTGCACAAGCATTAGAGGACTTTTTTACAGACCAATTGAAAATTATGCATGGGTTAATTAACCTCCCAAATAATGACCCTAAAATTCAAGAGTTAAAAAGTCAAACTGTTGAACATGCTTGGAATGAGCTATTTAACGTAGACTTTGTTTATCCTGAGCTCTCTAAGGTGAAAATAGGAAACCTTTCTTCAGGATCATTGAAAAATAAAACAGTAAAAAAAGAATTAAATCACTTTCTAAAAACTGTACAGAGCTTTAAACTGAGCCAAAAGGAGCAAAGGGATATCACTTGGACAAATAATTACAATAGTTCTAATAATTCTGAAGAATTTTTATGGATTCCTGCAAGAAAATTTCCTGGCATGAAATCTTATAATTAATTGAATAAATGCCAGAGATTTTAGTTAAAAACCTAATTTGTAGATACTCAAAAGATAAGCCAAAAGTCTTAGAAGTACCTGAATTGAAATTGGAGTCTGGGAAGTTATATTTTGTACTTGGTAAGTCCGGAATTGGTAAGAGTACTTTAATAGAAACTCTTGGCCTAATGGAGCAAACATTTGAGGATACATCTTCTCTTACATTTAACGTATCCAAAACTTCAATTCCAGACTTAATTAGACTAAATGATGATGTAAGGATTTCTGAATTTAGAAAGAAAAATTTTGCATTTATTTTTCAATCTACAAATTTGTTTTCTCACCTTACTTTAGGTGAAAATGCAATGATGCCATGTTGGATTGACGACTCAATTGAAAAGGCAGGAGTTGAACAAATTGAACAAAAAGTAACAGACTTAATCAAAAGTTTGCTGCCTAATTTGTGGTTAAAATATGAGGATAAGTGTAAAGACTTAATGATTACTAATATCTCAGGAGGTCAGAAACAAAGACTAGCTTTTATTAGAGCTTTAGCAACACCTTTTAAAATACTATTTGGTGACGAACCCACTGGGAATTTAGATAAAAAGAAAGCAGATGATCTGATTGAAGCATTGTTAGAAGAGATTAAAGGAAAAGAAAAAAAATTAGCTTGTTTAGTATCTCACGATATTGATTTGGCGATTCAACATGCAGATGAAATCATAGGTCTGTCAGAGTCTTCAGACAATTCAAGCCAAATGGCTTATGGTACTATTACTGGAGAAAACGTTTATTTTCGAGACAATAAAAAGTGGAAAAATCAAAGTGGAAAAACTTTCAATGAGGAGTCATTAAAAGATGAACTATTTAATCTGTTAAAATAATGGGGCTCTATTCAAAATTTGGAAGAAAAGAGTTTATTGAAATCTCTGGCAGAAAAACTAGTTTAAATATAGCTGCTATTATAACAATTTGTACGATTACAATTTTTTGTTTGGGAGCCGTAATTAATATTCAATCTTTTCTTGAGGATAAAATGAATGATGATTACGTCAAAACGGTTCCTATCAATATTCCTATTTCTTGTTCAAGTGGCGGTTCTTTTGCAGATATATCAGCAAATATCGAATCCAACTTAAAAATTGTAGATGGAAAAGGCAAGTTTGATGTTCAATCTGTTTACGAAGTCTGTGCAACAAATTTAGATTTTAAAATGCATGATAAGAATCAGTCTTATGGTGCAAGAGTCGCATGTGTTAAAAGTGAAAAAGATATTTTATGGAATTTGGTTGCGAAAAAGAAAGAGATTTTCATAACCCCACATAAGTCAAACACCTTATTTAATGAAGATAAAAATGGGTCAATTGTAATTTCAGAAAATTTTGCTAAAAAAGTCTTTGCTTCTTCATATGATGACGTGATACATCAAAACATTCCAGTATTTGTAAATCATGATCCTGGGGATGGCGATCAGTTCAATAAAATCCCAGTATCAGCAATTGTACAAAGCCTTCCGTTACAGATTGACGCTGTAATAAGTAATGGTTTATACAATAAATTAAAACAAGATGATTACTTAATACCAGAAGATGAGTTGTCAAACTTCGAGGATAGATATTGGATTAGCGATAGTGATTACAAAAAGTTAGAACAATCAAATCCCGAATTTGTTTCTCAAATAGTTAGTGTATCTAGTGGTGATAGTTTCGTTAGAGGTATAACATTTCAATACCCGGGATCTAATGAATACGTTCCTAAAGGTTTTGGTATAATTCATTATTTATCTATTGATGATTGCATTGACCTGTCTGATCAAGAAATTAGTAATAGGTCTACCTATAAACTTATTACAACCTTTAACAATCTAGATAGTGTTCGATTGTTTTCTAAATATTTAGAAGAGAATACTCAAATGCTAGGTTGTGCATCGGATGAATCTGCTTTGATAGTTGACTTGTCCTCTATTGAGTCAAAAGAAAGTATTGATGTAATTAATGGATTGTCAGTTATAACAATTGTAGCACTTTATTCTTTTTCCGTTTTATTAATCATTTCATTTTGTCTTTCAATAATGAGATTACATATCGAGAAAAACAAGCCAAATCTTGGGACACTAAAAGCTTTTGGTTTATCCAATAAAAAAGTGTTACAGCTTTATGCTAGTGTTACGTTTTCATTTATTGGAATAGCCTTTTTGTTTGGCTTCCTGTTTAATGAGATTTTAGGAAACTATATATTAAATGGAATTTTATCTTTAATGAACTTGACTACAAAAACAGCAGGATTAGAATTTTCAAATATGAATTTTTTATTGTCATTTTTAATTCTAGTTTGTATACCAGTTTCTTTAATAATGATGAAAATTAGACTCATTCTAAAGTCGACTCCTGGGGCACTTGTATTTCAAAGAGATCAGCAATGAATAAAGCCAGATTTATCTTAATTCTATTTGTGTTGGTTCATTTTAATATGTTCTCACAAGATGATAATCAAACCAACATTTGTATACACTCTCAACTGTCTCTTTCAGCAAGCGCTGATAGTCTTCAATGGCAGTTTTATGACAATGATGGTTGGCAAGATTTTGAAGACAATAATCTAGTTTTAGGTGCACAGAGTGTTGTTCTTTCTATTGATTCTGTTTCAGCATCATTAAATGGTGATTCGATAAGATGTATGGCATATTCTGTTGTTACAGATCAAATTGATTCTTTGATATTCCAAACTCTCATCAATGTTATTCCTAAGTTAACACCAAGTGTTTTAACACTAGAGTACGGAGATGGAATAAATGTGTGTTTTAATGATGATATTACTATAAATGCTCAGCAAACTTGGTCCTCAGAGGGTGTTACTCTGTTATACGATTGGCAATCTAATTCAAATGGAGATTGGGAAAGTATTGATTCTGGAGAATTGGATTTTCTAAGCATCGACAATGTGCAAAATGATTTGGAAGTTAGGCAGTATTTATCAATACTAGATGCTCAATGTACTCCTGTATTTTCCGATTCAATTAATATTGTTTCACTACCTGAACTAACCTCACCTGAAATTTTTAGCGAGTTTGATAATCAATCAATTTGCTACAATACGTCTCCAGGAGAAATTACAGAAACTTTACCTGCATCAGGTGCTGATGGTGATTTTTCAATACAATGGTACAGTGTAAATGACTCAGGAGAAGAGTCTGAAATAGGAGAAGGTGAGAACTCATACACTGCTGAATCTCTATTTGATACCACGTCGTTTTATGCTGTTTATACTAGTAATTATGGATGTGGTGAGTTAGAGTCGAATAGTCTCTTATTTAACGTATTGCCTGAATTAGAAGAGCCAAATCTATCACCAAGCATTCTTGGAGACATTTGCTATGGATATGATTTAACGATTGACGCAAGTGGATTTGAGACACAACCTTGGTTAGAATATCAATGGATACATTATGATGAACTTGGGGAAATTACATTAATAGGTGATGTAACAACTTCAATTGATTTTGAAGACTTAACAGAAAGCTTTAGTCTTGCTTTAGAAGTTACAAGCACATTTGACTGTGGAACAGTAACATCAGACATCTTAGAGCTCAATGTTCTTAACGACCTCACACCTCCTACAATTGATGATGAAATAAACGGCTTGCCCATATGTTACGGATTTTCACCTGGAAACTTAAATGTAACCACTGAAGCAACAGGTGGAAGCAATGACTTTACATATGAGTGGGTTAACTTATCAGATCCGACAGAGTCAGGAACACAACTCTCTCATACAATCGGAGATCTTACAGAAAACACAACTTATTACTGTACAGCCTCAGATGCGCTATGTGGTTCAATAGATTCAGATCAACTAACAATAGAAGTACTACCAGAATTGCAAGAGCCAGAAATTTCAAATGAAAATGAGGGCTTAAGTATTTGTTATAACACTTCTCCAGGAGATTTTGTAGAAGTTGCTCCAGCAACTGGGGCTAACGGCGATTTTGAAATTAGTTGGTTTATGGAAGATGAGGTTGGAGCTTCTCTTCAAATAGGAGAGTCTGCAACATCATTCTCATCACCCTTAATAACTGACACTACAGACTACTATGCAGTTTATTCAAGTACTTATGGTTGCGGTTCTTTGATATCAAATTCGATTACAGTTAATGTACTGCCTGATTATGAAACTCCAACACTGACACCAAGCATTCTTGGGGACATTTGCTATGGATATGATTTGACGATTGACGCAAGTGGATTTGAGACATATCCATGGTTAGAATATGAATGGATTCAAGACTCAGGTGGAAACATTGAATCTATCTCGACAGGAGATCTATCGGTAGAATATACAGGCTTAACTGATGACTTTAGTGTTTGGTTTGAAATAGCTAGCACTTTTAATTGTGGGACTATGCAGTCTGATGTTTTAGACTTAGAAGTTCTAAATGAACTCACCGCACCTACAATTGATGATAATATTAATGGAGCACCTATTTGTTACGACTTTTCACCAGGATCTATAAACGTTACTACTCTCGCAACAGGAGGTAGTGAAAGCTTTACATACAACTGGTACAATGCCTCATCTTCTGATATTGTTGAAACAGGAACTAGTTATGTAATTGGCGACCTACAATCATCTCAAACATACATGGTAAATGCTGTAGATGAATTATGTGGGGGGATCTCTTCAAATGAACTAACTATTCAGGTGCTACCTCAACTTCAAGACCCTATTGTATTTAATTCAAATGATGACGGATCTATATGCTACAATTCTTCACCTGGTGAAATAACAGAACTAATGCCTGCAACAGGTGCAACAGGAGAATTTGCAATACAATGGTTTAGTGTTGATGATAACGGCATTATATCTAGTGTTGGAAACAACGATATTTCATATTTAGCACCTGAGATTGTTGACACAACTCAGTATTTTGCTATTTACACAAGTGATTACAATTGCGGAAGTGTTACTTCAAACATAATCACAGTAAATGTTCTGCCTGATTATGAAATGCCTCTGTTAACGCCTAGCATTGATGGTGATATATGCTTTGGGTACGATTTAACTATAGATGCCGTAGGATTTGAAACTTTTCCTTGGCTTGAATATGAATGGTACATTCATGATGGCGAAAACTCAACACCTCAGCTGACTGATAATATTTCAATTGACTTTTTCAATTTAGAAGAAGATTTTGGTTTGTCATTTGAAATATCGAGCACTTATGATTGCGGTACAATCACTTCAGAAATTCTTCAATTTAACGTTTTAAACGAGCTTACGGCTCCCGTAATTGATGATGAGATAGGTGGCGAGCCTATTTGCCATAACACTTCTCCAGGCGCTTTAAATGTCGTTATTCAAGCAACAGGAGGTAGCGAGAGCTTCATTCATACTTGGGAAAATCTAACTACGCCTTCAGGTGGAGTAGATGGCCTTTCTTTGCCCATTGATAATCTCCTTGAAACCCAAACCTACCTCTGCACAGCTACTGACGCATTATGTGGCCCCATAGAGTCTGATCTAATAACAGTTGTTGTGTACGACGAGCTTCTTCCACCAACTTATAGCTTGATAACGGACCCTGTGTTGTGTGATGTGAATACTGGAGTATCTATCAATAATATTTCATCACCAACAGGAGGGGGGAGCGATTACTCATACCAATGGTTTGTAAATGAAAATGAATCTGAATTTGTCGAGTTAGATGGAGAAAACTCTTTAACTCTAAACATTTCATCACTTGAGATTAACTCTGAGTTTTACCTCGCAACTACATCAAATTATAATTGTGGAACCGTTATTAATGATACTATTTCAGTAGAAGTGTTGCCTGAAGTAGTTGAGCCAGTAATAGATTTTGATGATTCAAATATGCCATTATGTTATGGATTTGAGGCTCCTATTTTCTATTTAACAACCCCACCTTCTGGGGCCGATGAAAATTGGTTTTTCACTTGGCATTCTGCTTCAACTGGAGATCAGTTTGAAATCGAAAGCTTCGAAGAAGGGCCTATGAGTTTAGGCCTTCTATATGAAACCACAGAAGTATACGCTCGTGCTATATCAGCTTTTGATTGTGGTACTTTCTTTTCTGACACATTAATAGTCGATGTACTAGACCAAATCATTCCAGGCGTAATTTCAGAAGATCAGCTAATCTGTTACAACACAGCTCCCGATGATCTTTTGTCAACGCAAGCAACAGGAGCAACAGGAGAGTTTACAATCCAATGGTATCAAATGCTGCCAGAAGGTGGAACAGTTGAGCTAGGTAATAATCTTGAAACACAAAGTTTACCTCATCTTACTGAAACAACAGAATATTTTGCAGTTTATGAAAGCACATATGAATGCGGAAGTGAGCCTTCAAATAGCGTTGAAATAGAGGTGTTGCCAGATTTGGAAACTCCAGTATTAGTGCCAACCGTTAGCGGTGAAATATGTTACGACTCAACAGTAGTAGTAAATGCAGTAAGCGTAACTGATTATCCTTGGTTAACATATGAATGGACTCAGAATATTACAACTGAGGGACCTCAAGTAGTAGGTGGTGATGAGTTGTTTGTTGTACTAAACAATCAGCTAGATGACTTCTCTATATCTATGATGGTAACTAGCGATTTTGGTTGCGGATATAGCATAGGGGAACTGAACGATATAGATGTTTTGAATGAGCTTATAGCTCCAACTATTAATTATCAGGTAACTCCAGAAAATCCTATTTGCTTTGGCTTCGAGGCTCCAATGGTTGAAATAGTTAACCCACCTACTGGAGGTGGTGAAACATTTACTTCTTCATGGGCAATAGGTACATCTCAGGATGATTTAATGTCAGTTAGTATTGATGGTTCAACTTTCTTAGGAGGCCAAATTGTTGAAGGAGACTTATTTATCCAATACATGTCTTCAGATGATTATGGTTGTGGATCATTACAATCAAATATTCTTTTTTTAGATGTATTTGACGAGTATCTGATGACTGATAACCTATCTAATTCAACAGTATGCGATGATGAATTAATATCAAACACAATGGTTGAAATTGATGGTGCAGGTGATGATTATGCATTTCAATGGTATCACACTCAGGGTGGTTCTTTCGAACTCATTGCAGGTGCTGAATCGTCAGAGTTATTAAACCATGACCCAGTTGATACAGAGGATTACTTTGTTGAAATAGTGTCTAATTATGGATGTGGGACACTTTATTCAGATACTATTACAGTAAACGTTCTGGAGCCAGTTGTTCCGGGCGATCTTTCATTTGCTGTACTAGAACTTTGTGCTAATGAAACTCTAGATTATTCGGCTACACAAGCAGAAGGTGGCACCAATGATTTTGATTTGGTTTGGCATCAAACAAATAATGAGGGAGAGTGGCATGAAATAGGTTCCACAGAATTAAATGGCCAAGTTGAGGATGTTCAATTCACTTTTTCAGGATGTATTGAATACATAACCTCATGTGCTACGGTTTATTCAGATACGGTTGAATTAATTGTAAATCCGCTGCCAGCTAATCCAGAGTTATTAGGCCCGATTGAGGTGTGTAATGGCTCTGTCGACAATTTCTACGATGTAGATATGCTTAATGGACCTTGGCTTTACTCTTGGTCAATAAATAATGGGGTAATTACATCTGGAGAATCTACAGATGAGGTGTTAGTTGATTGGAATGAAGGCGAGCTATTTTCTTCATTAGAGCTTACTATAACTAACTATGTAACGGATTGTTCTTCAGATAATTCTTGGGAAATTGATGTGACAGATATTTCTGCTCCATCTGCATCTATTGTTGTGAAGAAACCCCATATTAACATACTTGTAAGTGCAGATAGCACTGATTGCGCTACATACATTTGGGGTAGGGAAGATGCAGGGAATGGTTATATAGAAATGTTTGAAGAGAGAGATGAACAATATGCGTTCTTCCCTAATCTTGACACTCTTAATTACCACTACTTTGTAGATGTGACTTACGATTGCGATGGTATTGAGACATGTCCTACAAGAAATTATTACTTGCACGATCCATTCTTGTCAGTAGAAAACGAAGAAATTTATAAGGAGATTCAAGTTTATCCAAATCCAACTTCAGGGCAAGTAGAAATAATCACAACAGATTATGAGAATTGGACTCTCTTTGATTCAAAAGGTAATCTTCTGTCAACTGGGCAATTAAACAACTCAGCTTTAAGATTAGAATTACAAGATGCAGGAATATATATATTCAAAGCTTGGAATGAGACTTCATACTCTGTCAAGAGAATAGTAGTTGTGAAGTAATTTTATCAGTACTCAATATTTTCTACCTTCATGGTTATGCGAATAACATTAATCACACTTGCACTTCTATTTTCTTCGAATCTTAATTCTCAACCAAACGGTATTTTCGTTAAAAAAGATGGGGTTCTAGTAATCAGTAATGACTTAAAAACGGACAAAAAAAACGGCTATACAGGTACAAGTTCTAATAAGGCTAGAAAACTGTATAACAAAGCTTATGATTTAAGTTTTACAGACGTTCATAAGGCGATTGAACTCTACAATGAAGCTTTAGAATTTGACCCATATTTCGTGGAAACTTATGATAATTTAGGGCGTTTGTATAGAGTAGTTGAAGATTATGATTCAGCCATGGATTGTTACCAAAAATCAATTGCCATTTTCCCAAATGGATCAACAGCTCATCTAAATCTTGCTGTCGTGTATGAAATGACAGATAAGTATGATAAAGCTATTGAAGAGTATAATTTTTTAATCGAATTGAACCCAATGGACCCTGAGGGTTATTACGGACTGAGTAATATGCATCTATACTCAGCTGAAACAGTAAATGATCTATTAGTGGCTCTTGAAAATGCTGAAAAAGCATTGGAACTCTACAAACTTAACCCACCTAGTTATATAGGTGATAGTTATTTCCAAATCGGCTATATCTACTTATTCCTTTCGGATGACATCAAGGCAGATAAGTACTTTGAGCAAGCAAAGAGTAGCTACATAGAGAACGGCCAATTAGAAAACTGGCATTATAAAGAGCAAATGATTAATAGAGCTAGGAACTAACCTCTCTAGTACTCATCAAACGACCAAGAGTCTGTTCCAGAATATGCATAATAGTGTATTTCACTTTCATGAGTGGTCCATGTTATGATTTGGTATAGATCTGTTTTTCATTAGAATAGATAGCCAAAGATTAATGATAGTACAAAAAGATATATAACAGAGTTGGTATGTTCATTTTGCTTTAAAAGTAAGACTCACTGAATTGACGCAGTGCCTCTCGTTCTTCTCTGTAAATCCCTCACCCTCGAATACGTGGCCTAGGTGGCCGTCGCATGCTGAGCAGCAAATCTCTACTCTAATCATCCCAGCCGAAGTGTCTCTATAGCGATTCACAGCTCCTTCAATCTCATCGTCAAACGAAGGCCATCCGCAACCTGAAGAAAACTTTGAGGTAGATTCATAAAGATCCTGACCGCAAGCTCGGCAAGAGTATGTGCCTCTTTCATAGTGGTCGTTGTACTCGCCAGAAAAAGGCCTCTCAGTGCCCTTTCCTTCAATCACGTGACGCTCTTCAGCGCTCAAATGCTTAACGTGCTCCTTCTTCATTTGATAACAATTGGGTCAGCTAGGCATGGCAACATTTTGTCTTCTTGCATAACGTTCGAGTCCTCTGATGTGGTAAAAAACACATCCTCATAAGTACGTATTGAAAAAGGTCCAACTCCTTCTTCTTGGTGATATCTAGCACAGTGGTCGTGAATCAGAGGTTTGCTATCATCTACCCACATATGAAGCTGGGCAATAAGAGGGGAGAGGCACATAGAAAATGCTGAAGCCAAAATGAGTCTTAAATTTTTCATAACGATTAATTTATGGATTATATTATATAGAGTAAAGCAACCTTCGTAGTTATGGTACGTTAAATTAGTAGATGGCGACATCTAACCTGAAACCGTTTCAAGGGCTTCTTTCTATCACCATTCGTAAACTATTAAACCTCTCATTGCTATGATGTATTTGTTCTTGTTGTTCGTTGTGTTTTCATTTGTTGCTGTAATCGAAAGTAGTGTTGAAGATGAATTTTGGTATGAGGAAGTTAGATGCGACGATGACAAACGCGACTAAGCTTAAACTCGTTTGCCTTGTTTTTGCTTATTTATTTACTCCTTGCACTTCAACTGCTCAGCTAACTGGTTGCGCAAACATTGAGCTAGGTCCTAACGTTTTAGTAGACTGTAATGACCCATGTGTTACTCTTGAAGCTGAGGTTGTTGAAGTAGGTACAACCACTCAGTACGATGTAATGTCCCTTCCCTATGCTCCTCCTTTCCCCTTTAATCAAGGGACAAATATCTTTATAGGCGAGGATGATGCATGGAGTGATGTAATTCCGCTTCCCTTTGACTTTTGTTTTTTTGGAGAGACTCATAACTCCATTATAGTTGGAGCAAATGGGGTGCTTACATTCGACCTGTCACTAGCTGGGCAATATTGTGATTGGCAGTTTGCTCAGTCTATTCCCAATTCAACGGGCGTCCCTTATCGAAGTTCCATTAACGGAGCATACCATGATATAGATCCTTCTGTGGCAGGTAATATTAGGTACGCAATCCTGGGTGATTATCCCTGCAGAACCTTTGTTGTAAGCTTTGATAACATCCCCCATTATCAGTGCAATTCAGAGATTACTAACCAACAAATTGTACTGTATGAAACAACGAATATCATAGACGTATATATCGAGGATAAGCCCATTTGTGGCTCTTGGAATGGTGGTAATGCCCTTATAGGAATTCAAAATGCAGGAGGTACCACCGCCTATGTTCCACCTGCACGAAACACAGGTCCATGGACAGCCTCGAACGAGGCGTGGCGTTTCTCGCCCAGTGGTGATGCTACATTTGAAGTGGAGTGGTTCGACGGGTCTGGATCTTCAATAGGGGTGGGTGAGTCTATTGAGGTTTGCCCTACGGC
>MDTA01009019.1_pt1 | contig 18267 bp, 16 predicted proteins | sample 811151 | NCBI WGS metagenome assembly MDTA01 (sample SAMN05326648, study PRJNA326480) | marine metagenome | isolation source: seawater | place: Indian Ocean: South | collected 2010
TCAGTATCTGAATTCGAACATGCCGGGCTTGAGGAACAATACATTGATGACTTCAAACCTCCATTTGTAAAAAAATCGAAGCTAAAAATTGCACTGAAGTATGACCACGAAATCAAACTGATTAACAAGTGCACTCTAGTTGTAGGCAGGGTAATGTTTATAGCTGTCGATGATGTTGATACTAATATTGCAGATGGCTCATTGGACCTTGAAAGTCTTGAGGCAATAGGGGTCGATGGAAGCGGATCCTACTACTCAATCAAAAAAAAAGAATCACACAAGTATTCAGCGAAGTTAAATAATTAGTTTTAAAATTAATTAGTGCGAGTGAGGAAGAACGAAGGTTGAGTCACTTGATCCTCCTGCCTCTGGGATCTCTTCCTTGGGAGTCTCCCCCCACGAGTTTACGTTGGTCGTAACAAGGTGAAGAACGCTTTGGGACGTTTGGTATACCGCAGGATCGTCTCCAACCCTGATGTAGTTCTTGTTCCAGCTTGCCTGGGACCTCCCAAAGACATACCGGCCAAGCTCAACGTCGTTGTATCCCATCAGAACAAGATGGGTTCCAGCCGAGTCGTCTACCGAGTAGGTGGCGTACCTATCAGGGTTGATAGATACAGCTGCCTCTCTTTCAAGGCCTAGAACCTGATCTGTAAATCTCTGCATATGATCGGGCTTAACCACAAGGGTATCGTTCCCGCTTATCTCCCACTGACTCTCGGCATTCTTAACAATCTCGATGCCATCATCGAGCCTGAATATCGTAATCTTCTGAACGCTGTCGGCGTCACCAGTAAAAACAGGTGTGAGCTTGCCAACAAGCTTGTTCTGGCTCCTGCTGTTGAGGAAGTACAGAGCAACAAGCGCTGCGAGGATGCCGGCCCATATCTTTAGCTGCCTATTCAAAACGATCCTGCAGATTGGTTGAACGTCTGGACTCTGACCTGTACTTGTACACGGCAAGCAGAATAACAAGCATCATAGGAAGAAGCATGTTCATCCACTTCCACCACGCCTTCTCAGACTTATCAAGCTCCTGAAGAGGCCTGCTGGTTACCGATCTTGATCGTAGCGCTATCAGCTCGCTATCACCAAGGAGGTAGTCAACCGCGTTAAGAACAAACGCACCGTTTGCGTTCGCGCCCCCTGCTCCAAGGTCATCGGTAAAAAACTTTGACGATCCCACCGTAATAATCTGGGGGTCGGCTCCAGCGCTGATCGTTGAAACGGTGGCCAATGACCGTCCGTCTTCACTTAGCTGGTTTAAAATTGGGTTGGACTCCGGATCAAAGTGCAGGTTGTAGAACTCCTTCATCACCGCGGTATTGTCCGAACTAGAAAAAAGCGAGAACGTGGTTGAGTCGTTCTCAACGACCTCGCTCGGGTATAAAAGTATAATCTGCTCAAGGTCGCTAACAACAGGCTGGTCCTTGTCAAACGACTCTACGATCGGCAGGAAGGGGTAGTTAACCTGCTTGTTAACCGTTACAGGGATAAACCCGCCAAACATCTGCTGCTGCGGAACAGTTACCGCGCCGCACTTACGGTCTAGCACCATATTCTCCTGGATATTGATTCCCCAGGACCCCAGAAGATCAAAAAGGTTCGATCGAATAGGCTCCGCCTGGAAGGAGCTGATAGAGGCGTTGATCCTTCCCTGCCCAACAACAAGCTTACCGCCACCCTCAACAAAGATCGCTAGAGCGCTCATTTCCTCAACGCTCAGAGAGTCAGCAACATCCATAACAAAGGCAAGGTCAACGTTCTCATTGATTCCATCTGCCAGGTTTACTTGGTTTACCTCGTGAACCTCGCTCAAAATCTGTGTCAGGTTCTGAACCGCGAGCTCCTGCTGACCAACCTTAGCAAGTACGATCTTGGACTTGCCCTGAGAGGTTAGCTTCTTCAGTCTTTTTGTTAGCTCGTACTCCAAAGATATGTTCCTGCTGAGAATAGGAATCGCCTCCTTCTTATCGTTGTAGAGCATCGATAGGCCCATGAAAACAATCCTAATTTCCATCTTGTCGTTCTCTAAAATCTGAGACTGGTAGGGCTGTATCCCAGCCGAAACGGCCTCGTTCTGAAGCTTCTCATCATCATCCGCAGAGAAGTACTCGATCTGGATCTTGCCCTTAGAAATTGCAACGTACTCCTCAAGAAGGTCCTGAACGTACCTCTTGGTGTTGGCCTCCTCAGGAGGAAGGTTCTCAGAGAAGTACAGCTTAATAGAAAGCAGATCGTCAATGTTCTTAACAACCGACTTTGTAGAAGACGAAAGCGAGTACTGCTGGTTATCAGTAAGATCGAGCCTGTAGAACACATCTCTTGAAATAATGTTTAGAACGATCAGAGACACGAACACAATCGCCGTGTAAACAAATATTGATTTTCTGTCCTTGACCACTAGCTCCACCTCCTTAGATCGAAGGTTCTAAGCGATAGAAAGATGAAGAACCCTATAAGCGATCCGAAGTAAATAATATTTCTTGTATCAATCACTCCCCTTGATATGTTGCTAAGGTGGTAGTCTATGCTGATGTACTCCATAATACCAACAAGCCCCTGGGGCATAAAAATTAGCATCTTGTCCATCAAGAAAAACGCTAGAACAACAAAAACCGAAACGATAAAGGCAACGACCTGGTTGTCAGAAATAGAGCTAGCAAAAACCCCAATTGAGCAGTAGACCGAGCCCACAAGAAGAAGGCCTAGGTACCCGCAGAACACGGCGCCGTAATCTATATTCGAGCCAACGCTTACAAGCGTAAAGAAGTGAACAAGGGTCAGACCCAGCCCAATCGCAATAAGCGTTACCGAGCTAAGGTACTTACCAACCACAAACTCAACGTCCTTAATGGGAAGCGTTGAAACCAGCTCAATCGTGCCGGAGTTAATCTCTCTTGCTATAAGGCTCATGCTAATCGCTGGAATAAAGAACAGATAGGCAAGCGGAACGATCGAGAAAAGCGACCTCATATCAGACTGGTTCGATGGAAAAAACCAAAGCGTGAAGAAGTAGCTGTTAACAAGCGCAAACACGACCAAGAATATATAGGCCATAGGCGTGTTGAAGTACGACTTAATCTCTCTTAGATAAATAGTTTTAAAATTGTTCATCTACGTGGCCTCCGATGTTAGCTTCCTGAAAATAGTTTCCAGATTAGACTTCTTCTGAGACATTCCAAGCACAACCCACTTTGACTTAACCGCGTACTTGAATATGTCCTCCCTTGGGTCGGACTTGCCCTTGCAGCTAAGGCTGACCATGGTCGAGCTGCCTGACTTCCTTACAGATGATACCTTGATACTCTCAATTTTTTCTTCGATCTTCTTTACATCCTCTTTTTCAACCCCAAGCAACTCCATCTCTATAGAGCTCGCACCAGAAAACTTTCTAAGTATAGACTTGTTGGACCCATCCGCAACAATCTCACCGTTGTTGATGATGATAATTCGATCAACCGTTGCCTCTATTTCTTGAAGAATGTGGCTAGACATAAGAACCAACTTCTTCTTGCCAAGCTCCTTTATCAAGCTTCTTATCTCAACAATCTGGTTAGGATCCAAGCCAGTTACAGGCTCGTCTAATATTAATATCTTAGGATCGTGGATCATCGCGCAGGCCAAGCCAATCCTCTGCTTATATCCCTTTGAGCACTGATCAATTCTTTTGTGAACAACGCCTGACAGGCCGCACTGATCAATAACCCTAGCAAATGCGTCCTTAAACGCCCTGCCATGAATATCTCTTACGCCCGCAACATACTCCAGCATATCGTACACCAACATATCTGTGTATAATGGGTTAAGCTCAGGAAGGTATCCAATCTCTTTCTGAATATCAAGCTGGTTTGTCTTGATGTCCATTCCGTTAACAACAACATCTCCAGCGCTTGGAGCAAGAAAGCCAGTTATGACCTTGATCGTTGTTGACTTACCAGCACCGTTTGGACCTAAAAACCCAATTATTTCTCTATCCTTGACAGAGAAGTTTATGGACTTTACCGCCGCAACGTCGCCGTAGTTCTTTGATAAATTCTTTACTTCAATCATAGCTAATAATTTTTATCCGTTTTTAACAAACGCCTTTCCATCCCACTTAAAGCCCTGGTACTCAAACCCGTAGAAGCCCTCTAGGTCTGTTACCTTGTTCTGCGCTATGTACCTAATGAGCTTCCCCTTAACCGCCTTGCCAAAGTGCCCAGCTGCCTTGTTCTTGCCATCGCTTTTTACAATAAAGTCAATCTGCTTAACGTTCTTGCTTGGTGTATAGGCCTTTCTGTGAACCTGGGGAAGCATATCTATTATAAGGTCCTCATCCTTCAGCTCTTCAGTAATGATAGGATTCCAGTGGTACTGCAACGAAAGAACATTCATCTTTAGCTTGTAGTTTGGTATTGGGGTTTGCGGTGAAAGTACTCCAAAAAGACCACTAAAAATAAGAAAGTTTTCATTCAAAAATTTCCTAGCATCTTCGTCTAGGGTTTCCCACTCAATGTGCTGATAGACCACGCCTGTATATCTATTAATCGCGGGGGCACAGCGACTCTTAAAAATATCTTGATTCTGTCTGTGAAGAAGCTCAGACTTCTCCTGCGAGGTTCCATAAACAGACTGAAGGTCCTCATCATCTATAAGATCCAAAAGATCAACAACCTGCTGAACATGTTCCTCAAGCACAAAATCCGTTTCTGAGAACAGAACATTGCTCGGCTTTACCTTCGCCTTCCCCTCGCTTGGCGGAATTAAAAATTTCAAATTATCTCCTAAGTTTTTGCTGCCTTGACACAAATTATCTCAATTCTTTGAGAAATGAGAGCTCTCAATTTATAAAATAAGTTTATAAAAAAATAATTTTTTTTTAGTTGTTTATATACTTTTCAATTTCAGAAAATAAATCTCTGTCAAGCATATAGAGATGGTTGGCAAGCTTGCTTGCTTCGTTTATCTTATTCATTCTTACATAGAGCTTGGCAAGCTCAAAGTGGCTCCGCCCATAATCCTGGTTAAGCCTCGTAGAAATTTTAATGTTAACCGCAGCGTTTTCAATATCATCGAGCTTCAGGTAGGACATCCCTAGAAGGTAGTAGGACTTGTAGTTGTTTTCAGAAATTTCGTTGGCCTTTTCAAAAAACAAAATTGCGTTCTCATAGTCCTCAATGTTCATATAGTTTTCAGCTATCATAAAGTTTGCTAAAAAATCGTTGGTGTACTGAACCATAAACTGTTGGAGATAGTTTGTACTAAGCTGATAGTTTCCAATTTTTTGATAAACAACCCCTAGCTGGTACTTGATCTTCATATCAAAGGGCGATAGCTTTTCAGCCCTATCAAAAGCAAGCAAGGCCTGCATATACCTCTTTTGGTTTCCATATGCCTTTCCAAGAGAGTAGTAGGTATCTGTTGTCATCATTCCACAGTCAATAGATCGATGAAAGTTTTCAATTGAAGGCTCATACTGGCCCTCAAGGCTGTATAGGATGGCAAGCTCGTTAAATAAAACATCACTCTCTCCATCAACAACTAAGAGGTACTCGTAAATTTTAATCGCCTCCTGGTTCCTGCCTACCTCCTTGTATATCTTTCCTGTTTCCTTAAGATAGGCTACATTATCGTTCGATAGATCTAAAAGCCTGTCATACGTATCAATGGCCTCGTTGTACCTGTCCTGCTCGACAAATATTTTTGCTAAAACCTCTAACATTTCTATGTTATCCGGCTCTTCAATAATATAGCTTCTAACGTAGTCCATCGCCTTGAAGTACTCCTCCTGGTTGAAGTACAACATCCCCAAACTTTGGTTTATATCTAGGTTGTAATGCTGGTCTGGCTCCAACTTCTGAGCGACTTTATATGACTCTATGGCATTCTCTATATTAATAATGCTTTCATATATCTTGCCTAGAATATAGAAAGACTCACCATACTTAGGATTAAGCTCAATAGATTTCGTCAAGGCCTCTATCGATTGATTCATCTTTCCAAGTCCGTAGTACGACTTGCCTATGTAGTGATAAGACTGCTCGTCCTCTGGATTTAGCATTAATGACTGGGTTAAGTACTGTATCGATTCCTCAAACTTTCCAAGCTGCAAGTAGCCATAGCCTATATCAAAGTAGGCCTGATAGAAATATGAATCTATTTGAATTAGCTCCATTAATACCGCAATCCCATCTTCGAACTCATTAAGCTTGAATAGGCTTCTTGATGAGCCATGCAGGGCCTCTACATAGCCCCTGTCAATCAGCAAAAGCTTCCTGTAGTTAAACAAGGCATCAAGATACCTGCCTCTTTTGAAAAGGTGATCAGCGTATAGATTTAATGCTCTTTTGTCAAGCCCGTCGCTATCAAAGAATAGGTTGATATGGTAGTTAAACTTTTCAAACTCGTTTACCTTGTTATAAAGCGTAGATAAATAAAAATTTGTGGCTGCGTTGGAGCTGTCTGATTCAAAAGTATCATTGAATGAGCTTATTAGTTTTTCAACCTGAACAGAATCAAGCTCGAAGAAGCTGTCAACAAAGGAGTAGTTGATGTTATCTGTCTTGAAGTTAAAGGCAGCTATGAAGTTGTCAACTGCCTTTCTATACTGCGCTATGCCCATGTAGGTATATCCAAGGTTGAAAAAATCATAGGCCCTGTCCTGCATCTGAATAATTGAATCTTTTTCCGCAAGATAAGAAAAATCTGTTGATTGAACTTCAGAAAGCAGCTCCAGCTTATTATCAACTATAGAAATTTTATTGGTATCGTTAAGATTTATGTACAGATTCTTTAGCTTGTTTGTATAGCTTATCAGCTCTTTCTCATTTTGTGCAATAATGTCCTCGTACTTCAACGACGCTCGCTTATAAAGCTGCTCCGACTTTTTCTCGTTACCTGTTTGGTAGTACAGATCCGCCAAACGAATAATAATGTCAATATAAATCAAAGGATAGTCATCAGGCAAAGTAGAGTTTTCAGAGATCGTACTTTCTAGAATACTAATAGACTGACTGTAGTCGCCTATGGCCTGCCTGTTTTCTGCCAGTGAAACATCACTTAGAATCATCTCCTTGGAGGCTGAAAATACAAATGATACTGTTAATATTATGGTTGCTAGCGTCTTCACTGTATATAATAATTCTCTGTTTTAAAAAAGTTCCAACATTTATAATAAAATTTAGTCTGTATTTTAATTACTTACTTGAATATAGAGCAAAAAATTAATTTTCAAAAACAATTAGTGGTTATAAATATATTTCTTTAGGTCTAGTGGATTATCCGCTATCAATGCACTGGTTGCCAGGAGTCTATCTGTAGATTGGTGGCCAGTAGAAAGAAGCACGCAGCTCCAGCCCAAAGAATCTGCAACATCTTTATCGTGGTTGGTGTCTCCGATCATAAGCGTACTGCTAGGGTCAAGATTCAACCTTTCTGACAGATCAAAGGCCTTGTCTATCTTGCCGTAGGCATAGTCATTGTCAAGGCCAATGACCGCGCTAAAGTACTTTTCCAAACCATAGAAACCAACAAGCATCCTTAAAATATCCTGCCGCTGCGCAGATAGAACGCACTGAACAATCCCACTGTCATAGTTGAAACGTATCAAATCAACGATGCCCTTATAAAGCTTCGGCCTCTTACAGCCCTCGATGTAGTCGGAAATAAACTGCTTTCCAAGGTCTCTAAACTCCTCATCGGTAATGTTAAAACCAAGCTGCCTGTAGTAGTCTATAACAGGAAAACAAAAATTTTTTCTGTAGCTAGCAATGTCAATGCTTGGCAGTCCCTGCTTTTTCAGGTAGCCATTCATTAGCTCTACAAAGAACCACGCATCCTCAACAATAGTTCCGTTCCAGTCCCAAACCACAGTCTTGTAGCCTGGTCTACCCACCCAAGCCTCGAAGATGATCAAAGGTATATATGCCATCGCGATGTTTGTCGGCCCACCAAATCTGAATTCCATAGTGACCTACCTTTGAGATACTATCTATCATATAGGACCTATCAGTCAGCTTGATTTTGTTTGAAACTTGATACTTATTGCCAAGGGCATCAACCTCTCCATCGCAATACGCACACGGGCAGGAATCTCTAAGCTCCTTGTAACCGATAAATGACTCGGAATTATCGCTCCATTGAATAGCCAGTTCATTTGGAAAAACATTGATTTTATTAATAATTATTTTGCTCATTTCTTAATTAAAGTTTAATAAATAAATATATTTGCATTAAATGTTAAAAAAATATTAAATAACCTTCTATATTTAATTATTATATATAAAAATAAATTTTGACTAATATCCCTTCAACTAGCAAATTAACCAAATTCTTTCGAGCCTCAATTTTAATGCTTATGGCTACATCTGTTGGAATTTCATCGGCAATTCCAAATAGTCAGATGCTAATCCCTGTTTTTGACACAGGTGATATTAATAAAAACAGGTCTATGGACTTCTTGGCCTTCAAAAAACATGGGGTGAGCAAGGAGGTTGGAATTTTCGATTTTGTTAATGAAAACCTTATTGAAATTTGGAGCTACAAAACTCCAGCCCCTGATGTATTGGTAGTGGGGGCTGCAATGGGAAATTTTTCAGGCAAGAATCCAGATGAAATCCTGCTTCTTTGTTCTGCAGAAAAAGAAAACTATCTCCTTCTAATTGAAAATATTAGTGACCCTTCCAGCAATAAAAAACTAAAGTTGAAAAAAAATACTAACGCGGTTGATATAAAAGCGATTAAATGGGGAAATCAGGGCCTGAATGCTTTTGTCATTATAGGTGGCGCTCCTAACCGAAACTTAATGATAGGTAGAGTTAAAAATCAACGAGTTGAAGTAATTCAAACTATATCGAACCAAATTCTATCTCAATCCTATGGAAGCATTAAAATCACCAGTGGAAATATAGATAAAGATCAATCAAATGATCTGGTGGCAATAATCAACAGCAATCCTTCAAAGATCTACCAAGTAAAAGCAAATGGATCATTTAAGCCCATCATCACAACAAGCCCTAGGGTTCAATACATTCCAGACCAATTGTTTGATATAGATAATGATGGCTTAGATGATATTGTATTTACAGCTGATAAGAGCGTGTATCATGTAAATCAATCGAGCACGCTTAGGTTTCCTATAGATGATAATCTAGTTAGCCTTTTTAAATCAAATGGAGAGTTGTTCGGAATCAACGCTGAAGGAGAAATAATCAAATACAACCTGGGGCCAATGGGTCTTGAACAAATTCATAGATCAAAATCTTACTTCTTCTCTGATAAAATTGACAATATTAAATCTATCTTTTCACCTAGCTTCAACCATTTGGTTATATCACACTTAGGTCCATCATCTGAAATAGCAGTTGAAGATTTAGACTTTACAATAAACCATCAGTTCCAAACTCTAGGCGGGGGTATAGCCGATGTAATTGTACCCGCTGAAACTCCCCACTACATACCTATTGATCCAGAGAAAGCAAACAGCTTTCTGTTTAGCTCTATGAAAATAGACTCCATTCCAGAAGGAATGAGGTTTGATATTGACAGCATGAGGTTTGAATGGACCCCTCTTAAATCACAGCTTGGCTTTCACTCTCTGTTCTATGAAACCATATACAAACAGTCTGGTGACATAACCCAGGAAAGTAGCAAGGTGTCCAGAAAAACAATTTCCAATCAAGATACAGTTAGCTTGCTGATGTATGTTAACGATCCTCCTAAAATATATCCAAAGGAAGCAAGCTACACAGTCGTAAAAAATCAACCTCTAAAAATAAAATACCAAATCAATGATAAGAATATTGATGCAATAGTAAGCTCAAGAATAATAGGTAGCAGCATGGGTGCAAGCTTTATCAGCTATATAGACTCTACTAAACATCTAGTCAACGCTGATTCTTTGACTCAGGGCTCTAACATTGAAACTCTCAAAATTGATTCAACCATAGTTTTAAGTGATAGCCTGTCAGTTGTACCGGACTCCCTATTGTCTTTATCTGATACAACCTTGGTTTCAATTAATGCAGACTCCAGCCTTGTAGGCATTTATAACGATATAAACAATAAAGATGCTAAAAAAGAACTGTATACAGAGCAATTGATTAACCACCCATCTGTTATTAAAAGATTTGCTGAGTTTAATTGGAGTCCAAATGTAGATCCCGGAAGCTACATATTTACACTAGCTTCATCAGATCAAATAGCAGAAGATTCTTTGAATGTTGCTGTAAACGTTCATCCAGTAATTGATTTATCAAACAACAAAAAAACTTTCACAGCAACTACAAACAAAGAGTTTAACTATCTAATAAACATAGATCAAAGTCCACGAAGCAGCTCGTTTACCTACAAAATAAATGAAGGCCCTGAAAATGTAAATGTTGACAAAAATGGAAAGGTTTATTGGATTCCATCAATAAACCAGGTAGATACAAACAATATTTCGATCGATGTATATGATAAACATGCTAAAAGTACCTATAAATTCTCTGTCTATGTTAATGATCCTCCCTATATTACATCGTTGATTCCTACAAAACACACAATCAACACTAATGATACTATTAACCACCAAATGAAATTTTTAGATTTTAATTCCAACCAAAGCCACATATGGAACATTGAAAAAGGGCCTTCTGAAATGGATATTAATGATAAGGGGGTTATAAAGTGGATTCCCAACTCTCTGGACTTTACCGATCTAACCGTTTCCATTACTGACCAACTAGATACTTCCTTTTTCAAGTCTACAATTTATGTTAATGATATACCTAAAATTGTATCTAATCCAACAGACATAGTAAACGTTGGTGAAATGTTTTCGTATCAAATTGACGTTATTGATAACAACAAGATGCATCACAACTACAAAGATAATCAACCAGAACTAAACTTTTCTTTTCTATTGAAGCCTAATGAAATGACCATTACAGACTCTAACCTTATTGAATGGATTCCAAGTGATTCATATCTTGGTTGGAATGAAATTCAAATTATAGCTGATGATGGACTGGACAGCGATAGACAAGAATTTAGTATCTTTGTTAATAGTATTCCCAATTTAAGTTTAGATGATAGCCTAAGCATTGCCATTGGAGATACTCTACTCTATAACATACAAGTAGAAGATATAAACCAAGAGGATAAAGTTCTGGTAACATATAATGGAGATTTGAATATAAACATAGATAACAATAAAAAGACTCTGCGTTTAATTCCCAATGAAAAGAATATAGGCTTGCAAACTGTAGAACTAATGGCATCTGATTCGCATCCAAACTCAATGGATTTACAAAAAATGACGGTTTTAATTTTCACACATCCTGAGCTTGTAAATCTTCCTCCAATGGAGGCATTTGTTGGAATACAGTTTTCATATGCACCGATTTTTATTGATATGCTTGGAAATGAAATAAATGAAGATGGTATTCAGCTTACTAAAGCAACCTCAAAAAACATGCAACTTAAAAAAGATCCAACATCTCTAGATTGGACTCCAGACTCAACAGATGTTGGGCTGCAAAGCTTCGAATTTCAAGCGACAGATATCAACGGAGTAAAAACATCAAAATTTTTTGAAGTTGAAACCTATTTAAATCCTTGCCCCCCATGTGAAGTTGAAAGAAAGAAAAAGAAAAATAATATTGTTAAAAATTATTTTGATGTAGAACTTGAAAAATCATCTAAAGAAAAATCCGATTCAATTCAATCAAATCCATTGGATACTTTGAAAACACTTCCAGATGCTGACAGCCTGCAGGCTCAACCTACAAAAATTGATTCACTTCAATCAAATCCAGTAGATACTTTGAAAACACTTCCAGATCCTGACAGCCTACAGGTTCAACCTGCAAAAGTTGATTCACTAGGTATAGAGCCTATCAAGCCTGACAACAGTCCTTCTAGCCAATAGTTTTTTTTATATTTTCTAGATCGGCATGTCCAATATTTACTTCGTACTTTAATACGTGAATATTATATTGGTCTATAAATTTAGGAGGAAGTTTATAGTAGTCCTTCTCTGAAGTTACAACAAGCTCGATTGACTGATCTTTCACATGCTTTTTTAATTTTTCAATGTCTTTGTCTAAATATAGATGATGATCTGGAAAAGCTATAAATTTAACTATAGTTAAATTCAGTTTTGATAGACTGTGTTCAAAGGACCTAGGATCTGCCAAACCACAAAAAGCAACAGCAGAAGAGCCATCAATCTTACGGGAAATTTTTTTTAATTTTTCTCCAGTTGCTGCTCTAGAAAGATATATATATGTAGAGGTATCAAAAACTTTTATATCATGCTTCTTTATCGCGCTATCTATAAAACCATGGACTGATCCCTCCTTTGTAAGCCCAACAAAATGGGCCCTAGACAAAGAAGAAAGTGGCTCTCTCATCCTGCCCATTGGAAGCATTGAGTATGTTTCAGGTGGCTCACTCCTATTTATCAAAACAATATCTATATCTCTTTTAATGGAAAAAGATTGAAATCCATCATCAATTAAAACAATATTTACTTTGTAATCCTCTTGTATTTTGTGGATAGCATGTGCTTTGTTGTTAGAAACAACAATGGGAACTTTCATTCCAAGCATTTTAGCAAGCAAATATGGTTCGTCTCCACATTCTTCAATGCTTGAAAGAATGGTTTTTCCATTACATACTCTAACTGTTCCCTTTGATAGACGTTTGTAGCCACGACTGACAATTCCAGGATGAAAGCCCTGATCCAGGAAGTACTGAGCAATTTTTTTTGTTATGGGCGTCTTGCCTGTTCCCCCAACTGTAAGGTTGCCAATTGAAACTACGGGAATAGAAAACTTATGGATCTTTCTAAATCCTAGTTTATATAACATAATGTTTATCCAATGTATAGCTCTGTATACTAAACTGAGTCTGAAAAGTAGTATCTTGAAAAGTGATCTAAAGATTTTCATTAATTATTTTCTTTGAAAATTTGATTCAAATGATCAGAGACCTTCTTCACAACATCTATAGCATCTTTTGGCATCTGGCTAGAAGAAATTGGACTAGAAAAGCTCACAACAACTTTACTAAATGGCTTTGGAAATGTAAACCTATCCCAAGAGTTGGCCGTCCAATAATCAGAAGATGCACCTGAAACACAGATAATATCTACGTTAGATAGTTTGGCTGTTATTAAAGAGCCCGGCTTACAAACAAAGGCAGGCCCCTTTGGTCCATCAATAGTAACGGCAACAGGCTCGTTCCTTGAAAAAGCTTCTTTCATTGAAGCGATGACCTCACTACCGCCTCTCGTGCTAGAACCTGAAATAATTTTATGGTTCCAGGACTTTAAAAAACTTGCCATAATCTGAGCGTCTTGATGTTGACTGGCAACTGCCCAAAGTCCTACTTTTTTCTTTTTTAAATAAAAAATTGGAAATAGCATCTTGCCATGCCAAACACAAAGCAAAAAGGGTTTTTTATTATCTAAATATGGAAGGATGTTCTTTTCTCCCAATACAGAAATACTAACGGTTCTATATACAAAGTTTATTACAGCTTTTGCTAGAACCTTGTATATATAGTATTTAAACTTTTTCATTAAGAAGTAGATTGGCAACTTTTGCAGATGCTCCTTTGCCTCCTATAATTTTTTTAACAGCCATCTGCTCTTTTTTTAGTTTTTTGAGTAAGCTGTTATCATTTAAAAGCATACAAACAGCTGAAGCTATTTTTTCAGGTGTTGCATCAAACTGAAGATACTCTGGAACAACTTTCTTGTTGGCAATAATGTTAACAATCGAAGCATACGGAACTTTGATCAGCCTGCTAATAATAAACCAATTGATAAAAGACATCTTATAAACAACTATCATGGGTGTTTCAAGAACACACGCTTCGAAAGTAGATGTACCCGATGCTATAATGCCAAGGTCTGCGGCCTCTAATGCATACATAGGGTTCTTATACTCTAAATGAATAAATTTAGGAATTTTATGTGACATTATGTGGTGCTTAACGTTATCTGCCACGCCTAAAATAAATTGAATTTTTCCACCAAACAAATCATTAAGTTCACTGGCAACTTTTATGAACAAAGGCAAATGATGTTCTACTTCTTGCCTTCTACTGCCTGGGAATAAGGTAACAACTCTTGCTTTATTCTTAACGTTAAAATATTGTTTAATTTTGTCCTCATTGGTAGCGCTCCAACCATCTAGAAATGGATGGCCTACATACTCTACATCTAGGCCTCTTTCTTTGTACCAATTTTGTTCAAATTCAAAAATTACGAACACCTTATCAATAAACCTCTTAATAGTCTTTAAGCGAGATTCTTTCCACGCCCATATTTGAGGTGGAATATAGTAGTATATTGGGATGTCATGCTTTTGTTTTATTTTTTTTGCAATATGAAGATTAAATCCAGGATAATCAATTAGTATAATCTTATCAGGAGATATTCTATCAATATCATTGAGCGTGCTATTAACAATTCGTTTTAAAAAACTATAGCTTTTTATCACTTGTACAAAACCAACTATAGAAAGTCTATCAATATCATGTAGCTGATTTAAACCAGCATCTTTCATCTTTTGCCCACCAATTCCATGAAACTGGATGCTTGGATCCAGTTTCTTTGTTTCTCTAATCAAAGATGCACCGTAGTTATCTCCGGAAGATTCACCGGCCACAATAAAAAATGACTTCATAGTGTGCTCATAATTTTATATTCTATTTCATAGGCTACTTTCAATGCTTGAGCACCAACAGAACCAGAAACTTTTGGAGAAGAGCAAGAAAGAACTGATTGAGCAAAATGCTGGAGCTCATCCCTAAGAGGATTAACTTTATTAAGATCATGGGTTTGTATAAATTGATTGATGGATCCATTGACTTCAAGTGTTTTATTTAAAAAATCAATGCTAATATTTTTGTCTCCCTTTATCTGCATTTTTCTAGATGGAGAGTCAGATGATCTGCTGGCTTCAAGTATTGAGGTCGCACCATTTTTGAAACTAATATGAGCTACTCCATGATCAATTGACTTTGTATAGGTTCTACTGCCAGTTGCTTTTATTGATTCAATATCTGAACCTACAAGGCTTAAACATAGATCAATATCATGTATCATCAAGTCAAGCACAACTGATACATCGCTGCCTCTATTTGAAAAAGATGTCATTCTCTGTGATTTTACAGACTTAACGTTGGTTGCATGTCTCTCAGCCTCAATAAAAACAGGGTTAAATCTTTCAATATGTCCAACCTGAAGCGTTAAGTCTTTGCTTTGAGCTTTTTGAACTATTTCTTCTGCCAATTTAACTGAAGATGCAATTGGTTTTTCAATAAAGAGATGACATCCACCTGCAAGGCCTTTCATGGCTACTTCATGATGTACATTAGTAGGTACCACAATAGAAAGTGCGTTGCATTTGGCGATTAACTCATCAGCTGATGCAAATACAGGCACATTATTCTCTTTACCTAGTTTTTCAGCTAGATTAGAGTCTAAATCATATATGCCCACAAAATTTATTTCATCTATATATTTAATTTGTTGAAGATGAAACTTACCAAGATAGCCTGTTCCAACCAGACCTAAGTTAATTTTTTTGTTTAACATGCAAATAAGAAAGGTTTAGATAAAAATATGTTAGTACTTGAATTTTGAAGCATTGATTCTGTAATTTATGACATGATAAAATTAATATTAAGCTTAATTTATTAAAATAATGAATTTAAGTTTACATTCTTTTATTAAAAACATCTTCGTCCTGATAGGGCTTATTGTCTCAACTTCATTTCTTATTGATAAAAATTTGACTCTGGCCTTTATTTGTCTGACGCTAAGCATATTTACATGGATATTTATTTCTCTTCTATCTGATGACCTGAACGTTGGCCACCTTAATATACTTATTGCTTCTGCAGGATGTGTATGCGCAGTAATTATTTTTTTCTTTTTTGCAGTAGAAGCACTTCCTCTTCCAGAAGGAGCAATCATCTTTCATCCATACTGGATAGCTGTAACTCTTGGGGTGTTTTTGGTGTCCTGTGTTCCTCTTATCTACAACAAAACCATTCCTCAAGAAGTGCCTGCAGAAGAAAATAATCAGGTAGTTGTTGATGATGAGTTTTGGGAAGAGGCCAGCGATGACGATATCAAATCCGGCGAATATACTACCTAGTTAATCTTCATCAACAGATAACCAAGCCTTGCCCGGCTGATAATTTTTCCTGCCAGGGTTCTATTACTTGATCTAGAAGTTGTGGACTGATTGTTATTATGTCGTCTATATTTCTGCAGTTTTTTTTCTATAAGCTTGGTTGTGCCCATTTTTTCAGCAACGAGACCAAACCACCAATCATACATAGGGATATCAGAAGGAATTGGAAGGAAGTTGTTTAGCATCTTGCGCCTAAATCCTAATGTATGTCCCATATAACAATTTTGATAAAAATTTCTTAAAAAACCATTCTTTGCTTGAACAAGGGTGAAGTAGGATGGTATAATTATGTTATCATTTTTATCAATGATTGATGAGTCACTGCTGATAAAATCATATTTTTCTAGTTCTTTTTTATAAACCTCAACCTTGTTGGCGTGCCACACATCATCCTGATCAGAAAGAAGAATCAGCTCTCCCCTTGATTTTAAAATAACATTTTCCATATTGGCATTTATACCAATGGTGGAATAATTTTGAATTAACTTAATTCTTTTGTCGTTGTATGACTTGATAATATTAACCGTTTGATCGGTTGATGCATCATCTCCTACTACCAGCTCATCGTTATCAGATAGCTGGCAAAGAATAGAATCAAGCTGACTGCCTAAAAACCTTTCTCCATTACAGGTAGTCATGCAAACGCTAACCACCTAATAACACCTTCTTTAAAAACCAGAGTGTTCTATGAACCATGGTAAGCTTAATAGCTCTTAAAAATACATCTTTAAATACTCTAAATTTTTTACCACTTATATCCTTGAAAGCGCTCGCATCTTCTAAAAAAATTAAAAAGCGATGCATGGCTTCTTCAAGACTATAGCTGTAGAAGTCAAGCTGGTGGTCTAACCTCGCATCAAGCTCAACGAATCTAGCAGAAGATTGATGAAGCCTATTAGAAAAGTCTACATCTGTATAGTCCAGCCTAAGTCTTTCATTATACCCTCCAACACTTTTAAAGGTTGCTGTCGAAACAAAAAGACCGCTGTTTATAAAAGACTTTGAAGATGGTGACATTTTTTTATTTTGATAATACACCTGAGGCACGCATACATCAGCTCCATCCCTGTGATGTAAAAACTCGTTTAAAAGTGAGTTGTCAAAAGACGTGTCCTGATCCAGCAAAAGCATCCAGCTGCATCCCCTCTTTTCTGCAACCTCGCAGGCGCTGTTGTACGCGCCCGATACCCCAACGTTGCTTGGGTTGTTCTTATATAAAAAGTCCAGTGCCTCAAAGCTCTTACTACTGTTTTTTGAGTTGTCATGTATCAGCACCTTAAAGGATAAATCGTTGTTTGATCTGATTGACTCTATTGATTCTATGGCAGCAGAGGTGCCAGGCTCTTTGTTGTATACTACAACTAAAATCAGAAGATCATTAATTTGATTCATCTTTATAATTTACAAACTTTGTTGTATTCTTCTACAATCGCTGTAGGTAGTGGATAGGCAAGAAATGTTTTCCCTGTCTCCTCTTCCATCTCTAATGCTATTTTCTGAACTTGCGTGTAGGCTTTCTTGATGTATGCTGTATCATCTAAGAGCTGATATAATCTGAAGTTTATTTCATCATAATACTCAGCATCTTTAATAAGGCCGTGTATGTCTTGTTCATCATAGTCCTTACCAAGGTGTTTATAGCTCAGATAGAGATAAGTAGTTGTTAGCAATTCTATTGCATTCAAGCCAATTTCTTTTTGGATGGCAAGGGATTTTTCTAAGGACCCTACTGCCTTATCATGCTCATCTCTATTTGCGTGCACAATCCCGATGTTACATAGGGTAAGTGCCACACTATGCATACGACCAATCTCCTCTTGTATCTTCAGCGACCTATCATAATACTCCAACGCTGTATCATACTCCCCTTTATAATTGTTCACATACCCGATATTCATCAGGGTTTGTCCCATACTCGGTTTATCACCAATCTCCTCTTCTACCTTCAGTGACCTATCATGATACTCCAACGCTGTATCATACTCCCCTCTATAGAAGTGTAAATTCCCGATGTTACCTAGAGGTGCTGCCATCCCAGCCTTATCACCAAGCTCCTCTTTTATCTTTAGCGACCTTTCATAACACTCCA
>MDTA01023983.1_pt1 | contig 18266 bp, 30 predicted proteins | sample 811151 | NCBI WGS metagenome assembly MDTA01 (sample SAMN05326648, study PRJNA326480) | marine metagenome | isolation source: seawater | place: Indian Ocean: South | collected 2010
ATACTTTTCCTAGACTTCCGATTATATCACCGACGTTACCCGCTATAACTCCTATTTGTTTTAGAATCTTAGCGAATTTATTTTGACCTTCTTCGCTAGAAGTAAAAGCCTGAGTTAGAGCTACTACAGCTATTACTAAAGCTCCTATCCCCGTTCCAATTATAGCTCCTCTAAGAGTTTTAAATCCCGTAGTAACTCCTTTTAATACACCTGTAAATCCTTTAAATTTAGTAATGGCTCCTCCAGAAACGTTGTCGAGCTGATTACCTAACTCAGAAACATCGGTTTTTGTTTTTTTAGTTTCTTTACCTACTTTTTTTACAGACTTCTCTACTTTACCTAAACTAGAATCTAATTTATTAAGGTCTTTAGCATCTACGTCAATCTGTATATCTACTTTTTCTGGCATCTCTCTCTTTTTAATTGGTTATAGGCCTCTAATAAACCTGTAGGAGCTTTGTTTTTTCCTAAAGCTATAAAAGTGCACTCTCCTATTTCTTTCTCGTGTTTTAATAGTTCTAAAGAATTTAATATGTTATCTATCATAATAATAAATTTATGGGCAAGTAGTTATCTTGGTTACTTGAGCTGTATGTCTATTTATTCTAAAAGCACTAGTAACTTTTAGTTGGTCATTTAATACTTGGAAGTCTAAGAAGTTAATAAAGGAAGGTATCGTATATAATCCCGAAAATCCAACTAAAGAATTCTGGCCTCCTCCGTATGTAGCGAATCCCCAAGTGTCTGAACCAGAAAAGTCCATTCTTCCCGTAGTTCTAAAAAAGTCTCCTACTTGTATTTCTCTAGCACCTCCCGTATGTTCAAAGAACCATATAGCGGTTATTCCAGTATTAAACTGTACACCGCAGCTCACGTTAGGGTTTCCTACGTCGTTTGCAAAACTAGATATTTGTATAGCTAGATTACCTATCGGTACAGCAGAAGAAACGGTTTTACTTTCTTCTATTTCGCTTAGAGTATCTCCTAAAGGAAATAAAGGGTTGATGTTTGTCCTAGCGTAGAATTTATAATAAATTATAGAAGGATCTAGCAGATTCTCTATTTTATAAGAGATATTATCTGGAATCGTAAACTTGTTTTGGTAGTCTGTAAAAAAAGGAATATTAGTTACGTTAGCCGTGCCTTTAAGAGTTTCTATATCCGTAGACGTAAGATTACTAGAATCCGTAGAATAGAAAAATCCATACTCTTCTACCTGCGGAGTATTAACTAACTTTCCTAATTCCGTTATAGCGTATTTTAAGAATACCTCTGTATTAGTATTAGAGCTACTGATCCTAACCGCTATTTTAGGAGCTGTTACTCTTAATATTTCTTCGTCTAGTTTAGGCTTCGGAGTATTACTAGGTATTTCACTCGGTACGGGAGTAGTAATATCTGGAATATCAAACCCATCCGTTTGGCTATTACCGTCAACCGTTATATTTATATCATCGGCTGTAATTAAAGTAGAGTCAGCTAAAATACCTTGTATAGCTATACTAAGTAGAGTATTGTAAGTAAACTCTGGGAATATATTTGTAACTTCTACAGTAGATTTATTAGTTGTAAAATCAGTAGTAATTCTATTTATTCTATATATATTATCATATACTTGGAATTTATCGGCCAGACTTAAATTATGTAAGATTTTCATAGGTAGATAAGCCTTAAAAGAAGTAATCCTTTTTCTAGGATCCATCATATCCTTAACGTAATCCTCGTAGAAAGTTTTGAATATAGAAGTATTATTAGGCTCTCTATGATATTCGCTTATTTCCGCACCGAAGTTTAAAGTTTGTAAATTATTAAATACAAAACCTCCTAAATGGTTAAAGGGCATATAGGGATTGCTTATGTTAGTTTTAGTAGCTTCGTCTAACTTAATAACTCTAACCGTAGAGGTAACCGCTGCTGGATAGAATAAAAGAGGCTTTCCTAAATACGGCTGTTGGTTTTTATCTACAGAATAACCGTAAATTATAGAAGTATTATTATTTTCGTCGTTACCCGCACTATTAGTAGAAGTTTGTATAACTCCGTTAGTAGTAACAAATAATCTTTCATATTTAAAATGTTCGAAAGGAGCTTTAACTTCGTAAGTATCTCCATCAAATTTATCTCCGTCTCTGTAGTTAAGACTTCCCCAGCCTTTACTATCTAATTCATAATGGTTATTAGCTATAAAAGAGTCTAAACCTTCGTAAGAAAAGCTAATCTCTTTAAAAGGTAATATAGCATCAACACTTGTTTCTGTTTTATCTATAAATTTAGTAATATCGTGGATTTTGCTAGAGCTATTATAAAAAGTATTAAGATCCTTAACTTCTATTATTCCATCGTCGTTTTTAAAAGCAGTAAGATTAAATAACTTAAATAATCCAGTTAAGAAGTCTATAATTTTCATATCTGGCACTATACTAGGAATATTTACTTCCCTAGAAGAAGTAACCGTAGCGGTTCCTGAATAACTTACTTTTTTATTAAACTGCACTATTGAAGTTGGTTTATGTTTTATAGTTATTTCGACTGTATAAGTTGAGGCCACTAAGCTCTCTATATAGAAAGTATAATTACCAACGGGTAGCTCGATTTTTTTCTTCTCTACGTTTCCCGTAAGATTATCAAACTCTTGGAATAGTTCGCCATCTTTTTTAATTATAAAACTATAAGCAGCACTACCGCTGGGTATTATATCAAAGTTTAATTCTCTTTCCGCTTTATCCTCATCGTATTCGTTTTTAAAACTCGCAGCCTTAAATCCAGATATAGAAGTTGATCCAGCTTTTAAAGGTAAAAAATCACCGACGGGAAACTGAGCATCTTGATCAATAAATAACTTGCCTTCTTTATTATGAAGCCATAAGTATAGATCGAAAAAAGTTGAGTTAGTTGTTGCGAAAAATTCTCTATTAAAAGTGATCTCTTCGTACTGTACTTCGATAGCTCTAATTATACAGTAAAGTCTAATAGCGGGTTTAAGATCCGATAAAGGCAGTCCGACATCTCCAACTATATTATTTATATTTTTTACAGTTTCCGTATTTACCGCAGCGGTATCGTAAACCACTCTGTTTGAGGTAGTTATAAGAGGAATTAGAAGAGCATCGTTAATTGTTTCTCCAAAAAAATCTACATCTTTACCGTTAGTAAAGAAAGCCTCAACGTTAGTATCCGTATAATCGAAGTTTAATAATTTTAAATTAGTAAGGTTAGAAAGTTTATCCTCTCCTAATACGTCTTTTATATCTACGGTATTACCGAAAAAAGTAAGTTTATATGTTTCGGGTTCGTTATTTTTAAGAGTAACTCCTTCTAATTTAATTTTACCTTTTTTAAAAGGCTTATAATTTAACGTTAATATAGCTTCTCTTTTTTTTCTAGCATCGAATCCTATTATATTAAAATTATAGAAGTGTTTAAATACTTTATTGTTATTACGAGAAGCTGGAACATTAAAAGTTCTAGAAAACTCCGTAAATACTTTAGATATATCTCTAATATCTTGTATACTCTGGTTAAGAGTTATAGACTCATCTTTAAAGGTTTCTATTTTATTACCTTCTATATATAATTGAAGTTCTAGCATTATCTAACATTATTAATCTTATCGAAAGCGAAATCGAAGTCAATAGTGTAATTTATTAGACGATCGTTTAAGCTAGTTTTAAAAGTTAGATCTTGAGTCTTAGGTATTACTGGCAACGTTTTATTTTCGAATTTTATAAATACGTTTTCGCTAAGAAATAACTCTTCTATCGTTTTATTTATTTCTTCGTCTATAAATCCTGTATTTAAAGTTAAAGTAGTCTGCCCGTTAACGTTATATCTTTCTCTCTGGCCTTCGTGAGTATTATAAGTAGAGGTAGTATTAGATATTATATTTCTTTTAAAATTATCCGAAGTCACTTGGAGATTCTCTACTGATTTCTTAAACATAAAAAGATTTTCAAAAGCTCCGTATTTATTTATAAAGGTAATCTTAAATACTTCGTATTTCGGTTCGCAGATATTTTTAACTCTTATAGTCTTTAATAAAGTAGTATCATCCGTATCGTAGACTAATATATTATCTACGTTTGCGGGAATCGTTATATACTGTATTTTTTGGTTAGTATTACCGTTATCCGTTATCTGGGTATCAACTCCGTTTATAGTTACCTTTCCTACACCTTCAGCGAAAATAGGAAGTTTGCTAGAGGTATCCTCTGGAATAAAAATAGTATTAGAGGATATTAAAGCGTGTCTTTCTAGTTCGGGATTTGTACCATCCTCAAAATATCCGTAACCGTCTAAAGCTATAAAAGAAAAGTTTTGCGGATTACCGAAAGTGAAAGGCTGATCAGCTTCGTCAAAATAAAATACGTCGGCCTCTACCCATCGAGTATGGCTTAAATAATCATCGTTGAAAGTAGAGCTTAGATAGTCTCTTACTAGCTCCCCTATCTCTAGACTGATATTAGTATTCCCGCTAATCCTATCTTTTTTAATAGTATATTGAGGTGTACTTGGTTTATTAGTATTTAGTACTCCTTCGTATATATATAAATTTAATTCTATTCTTTTTAAAGGCATATCTATTGTATTACTGTTCCTGATCCCGTTGCACCCGTTCGACAAGTATGTAATTCTACACTCGTTACTATTCCGTTATTAGCTATTCTTATTACGAAAAAATCACCTACACCTATACCAGCTCCCCTAGAAGTGCTAAATAAAGAGACTCCGTATCTTAGACCTTGACCGTCGAAAGGTGTATTATTTTTACATATTTTAGTACCTCTTAAATTAGATATACTAGAAGCTGTACTGGTTATAGCGGTAGTAGTAGGAAAAGTACCTTCGCAAAATTCTGCCGTAAGCTCTTTTCCTGCGGAAATAAAATAACCGTTAGTACCGCAATCGCCTACACTCGCTGGCTGTTTTATTACTTTAGGGCAACTAAAGTTTGTACCTGCGTTAGCGAATCCAGATGGTATCTGTATAGAAAAAGTTACTGTTCTATTTGTATCCGAGCTTACCTCTGGAAAGTTTATAGGAGTAAAATCTACTATACTACCTTCTGAAGCTCTTCCTATATTTACGGCTCCGTTTTTAGCAATAGTTTGATCTAGCAAACCAGCTATATCACAGTTAAAAGTTTTCGCACCCGTCCCTTGTTGAGAATAAAGGACAGAACAATCTGGGGATAAAGTAGCACCACTATTAGCATATCCAGGTGGCACTTGTATTCTAAAAAATAATGTAACATCTTGGTTGGCCGAGTTAGTATTAGCACTTACGGTCTCTGGATTAAGTAAAGTACCTCCGTTACTAGTAGCCACTCCTAATATAATACCAGTAGTATTCGGTCTAGTTATAGTACCGTCTTGAGCTATACCTCCACCTGTTAACGGAGAAGTATTACAGTCGAAAGTAGGTGCACCGACAACGTTTACTGTAACGCTTATACTTTGCGATGCTTGGCAAGAAGTCGGATAACTATTATCTCTTGCTAAAGCATATACTGTAGTGCTTCCTCCTATACCGTGAGAGGTTATTATAAGATTAGATCCTGATATAGCTGTACTAACTAAGGAAGGATTTAAATTATTTACGTGGTAAGTTGTCTCACTAGCAAATTTAGGATCTAGAGCTATTGTAGTAGAATCTCCTCCGCTATTTAGAGTAACGGCTCCTATACTTCCTACAGTAGTAGGGCCACCTGTACAAGTAGTTGAGGCTGGTTGTACTGCCGTTATATCGCAGTTTTTATTTATATCCGAAGAGTTAGAAAATCCTGCTGGTATTCTTATACTAGCGGTTACCGTTCTAGTAGTATTACTACTTTCTACTGCAAACTTATTATTAGAAAAATCGCTATCACTAGAGGATATAGAAATTAACTGGCCAAAGTCAGGTGTAGGGTTAGTTATTACTCCTTTATTATCTACCGCAAAACCAGTATCATCTAAACCTCTAGGGAAAGCAGTTGTACAAGTAAACTCTCTTAGAGGTACGGTAGGCTCTGAAAGGTTTAAATAATAAGGGGATCTTACGTTAATTTTAGTACTCATTCTTTTAATCTTTTATTATCTAAAGAGAAAGCTATAAGATTTTTTACATCTAAAGCAAACCTCTTTACTAGTTCGTTAGGGAATTTTTTAAAATGCTTTTCGAAAGGTCTAGTAAAAAAAAGACTAGGCTTTATACCTTTTTTATAAATACTTTTTGCTAGAATAAAACCCATACTTTTATAAGTACCATACTTACCGTTTTTTAATCTTGGTTGTAACTTTCTAAATCTGGCCCAGTCCATAAGAGGTTTAGCTGGAGGCATCTTAGTAGTATAAGAGAAAGGTGTGTTATATTTCTTTTCCGTTCCACTTACTCCTTTATCTTGGTAAGTGCCATACTCCTCTCCTTCTGGATTTATAGTAAAGGTTAGAGAAAAGCTATTATCGGACACTTTTACGTCTCCGTCTATACTATCGTATAATCTTTTACTAACTCTTTTTCTCTGTTTAGATAAATTATGCTTAGACTCTCTTACTACCTTATCTCTAAACGCTTCTATATATTTTCTAGTTTCCGAATTACTTAACATATCGTCATATCGTTTTGAGTTATAATATCGATAGTCGAAACCCATCCCGCTAGTCTATTCTCGAATCTATCAACAAAAGGTTCGCAGAGAACGGATCCTTCAACTTGGAAACGGTCTGTAAATAAAGTACCTCTTTGTAATAAAGAAATAATTCTACTTTGAACCGCTAACTGAGTATTAAGGACATCCTGCTCGTTATCGTTACCTAAAAATATATTAGAGGTCTCTTTTTTACTTTCGTCTACTATATCCATAGATAATATACTAACGTTATAGGTTATTATATTAGAATTTATAGATGCGGTATTTATAATAATATGAGATAAAGGAAATATAGTACTTTTATTTAAATCTATATCGTCTAAACTTCCAAAAGTAACCGTATTAACAAAAGGCTCACTACTTAGAGCAGTTTTTATTTTTTTAGTAATATCGTAAAAGGATGTCATCTTTTAAATTTTTCTATCTGTCTTTTTTCTAATTCTATTTTATCTTTTTCGAAAGCTAAAAATAATAGAGCTTCGTGTAAGTTTATTTTAGTAACATTTTTGAGACGGGTAACATCTCCCTGACAGAGGCCATAAATAGATTGCATCCATCCCCACTTTTTTCCAAATCTGCTAATACTGTCGTATTTATCTGAGTCGGAGCCTCCCTCTTCAAATAGTTCAGGGTAGTTTCCAGTAATTCGTCGCTTAAACGGTAAAAAAAAACCATAGCTCCTAATACTATATCTAAAGGCATAGCCTTCATAGTTTCCGCTGCTTCGTCTCCGTTATATTCCTCGATTAAGTATTTATCTTTTCTTCTAAAAGTAACGGGCCTATATAATACCGCCATAGCTTTATGCATATTTTTCCAATCGCTGAAGTTTTCGTCAAGGTCTATATATTCTCCTAGAGTAATATCATCTAATTTAGGTATAAATCCGTATTCTTTACCCTTTAGATTAAACGAAGGTATAAACTTAGTTTTCTGAGAAAATACGTTATTTATTTTATCTAGCACTTTCTTTATACTACTTACTCTTATAGTAGCTATATCCTTAAGATCTAGATTACAAAATATTTCTACCGTTTTATGTAAAAGAAAATTTGTTTCTTGATTTTCCTTAGTATTTATCTTTTCGAATCTCTGATATTGTTCTAGAGTAATCTCACTAAGGTCTTTAGGTACGTTTATAGTAATTTTCATACTATTATAATAAAAAAAGGAAATATCTGTATAAAAAGAAAAAGTGCCGTAATATTACGACACCTTATTGACTAAAAATCCTAAACAAATCCAAATGAAAACTTTAAAATAATAAAATAATATTTAGGATCCTAAATTTTAAGCTATTTATTTTTATCTCTATTATAATAATAGCAGTATAGCTCGTTTATTTTTTTATACATAGCTTTCTTCTCTTCTCTTCTTTTTTGGCTCCAGAGAAGGTCTCCCGTCATTTTATATCCTTTATAATCTACCCTTATAGCTAATCGTGGAGGTTTCTCTGGGTTGGCCTCTTTCCAGACGATAGGATATATTTTAATATCGTTATCTAAACACCACGGCATACATTTCGTATCTATTCTAGAATCCATACTAAAAAGTAAAAAGTAGGATACATAGAGAGTATCCCTAATAAACCTGATAAAATAGAATAACCTAAAATTTTATAAAGGGTTTGCTTTCTTTTTTTCGACGTAGCTTTTTTAATTAGGTAGTATTGTACATTAAAGTCATTACTCCAGTTATCTGTATCTATATTCATATTATTCGTTTTAAAGTTCTAATATATAAAGATTTTATTAATAAAAAAAATACTCTCCTTTATTCGGATTTTCTAGATGGTCTGTTAAAACGTATCGAGCTGCATCTATACAATCGGGATGGGCACCCGAAGGTTTCTGTAAAGTATTACCGTCTCTATCTTTGGCCCAGACGTATCCCGCTAGTTCTCTTTTAAGATTTAAGCTATTAGAAGTTACATAGATCTCGTTCTGGTTTATAAGATTAATACCATATATTATAGAGTCTCTTCCTTTCGATACTGGAAAAACTTGGTGGCCGTATCCAACCAGCTCGGCTATACTTTTAGGCTCGGCTGAGTCAGCTATAATATTTTCTTTTATACCGTTAGACTCTAGAAATCTAGATATATCTCTATTAAGCATACCTTTCTTATATAATACCTCATCGAATATATAAGCGTTATTCCATTTATATAAAGAAATCAGAGTACTCGGATCAACCGCAAAGCCAAAATCCATGCCGTGCCCTATTAACCTAGATCCCTCTGGAATTTTATCTATTTCTCTCCAGTCGGGAATACACGCACCGCTAAGAGATCCCTGCTGTCCTAATCCGTAAACTTTCCACCAGTTAGACCAGTAAGTTGAGGTCTTACCTTTTTCTCTAGCTTTCTCTATTTCTTTTACTAGAGAATCGTCTAGAGCTTCGTTATCTTTATAAGTTAGCGTTATACTATCGGTGTCTGGTTCTCCTATTATTTCCTTATCTACCCAGAAAACGTGGGAAGGGTTATAGTCTAGCCATATAACTCCAGACGTTCTAATAGATAATTCACTATAACTAGAAAAAGAAATATTATTACACTCATTAATAAAGAGATCACTTCTTCTAGATCCTCGTAATTTATCTGGTTGGTCAGTTGAAAAAAATTCGATATAGCTTCCATTAGTAAAAGTGTATTTTAAAGTACTTCGATTAAATTGATTTTCTCTAAATCTATTAAGGCCTTTTAGAATATTAAGGAAGTCTTTTAAAGCACCTCTTCTTACGGCTGGAATAGATTCGGCTACGACACTAATTTCTTTACCTTCGTTAGTTATAGCATCGTTAATAAGAATAAGTAATATACAAATAGTTTTACCCGCACTCGTTCCTCCTTTTATAACTCGAGTTCTCTTTTTAAGTTTCCGAAGTTTACTAAGTGCTATTGTTTTTTTTATCTGCATATAGACTTCGTAGTTAAGATAAGGTTAGTCTTAATCTACGAATAAAGGTAAGTCCTCAGAGATGTTTATGTCTTTAGTCTCTCTAGGTTTACCTGCGTAATAGTTATAAAATAACTGAACAAATTTAAAGTCTTTATTTTCTAATCCTTCTTTTAAAGCTGAGAACGCTAGAGGCTCTAAAGGGCCTAGCTTTTCTATAAGAGCTACCTCTTCAGCCTTCGCTTTTCTTCCAGCAGTCTTATGTCCTCCGTTATTTTTCCTTCCGTCCATAGAATTAAAAAAGATTATTAATAATTATATAATAAAAAAAAAGACTATCTGTTAAGGGCCTCTTCGTACTTTTTTTGTAAATCTTTATAAAGTCTTATAGTTTTTCTTAGATCTAGGAGAGCTAAAGTATATTTTTTCTTATAGTAGGCAGAAGGGTTTCTATCCTTCTCTCTATTACTCGTAGCCTTTCTAATTATAGCATCGACTCTATAAAAAGTATCTAAATAGTAAGAAGCATCTTTATATACGCTTATCTGGTTATCGAATACCTTAAGGCCGTTTATAACTGTAGCGTGGTTTTTCTTTACAGAGGCTCCTATCGTCGCTAAGGATTCCCTCGTATGTTCGGTAGCTAATTTATAATATATAGCTCTAGAATATACTACTTCTCTCTTTCTAGTTTTTTTCTTTAGTTTTATTTTAGTATTATTTTCAACTATCTCTTGTATTTTCTCTAATTTCATTTATTTTAGTTTTAATTGCGTTTATAGTACTTTTATTTACCTCTTTAAGAGCTTTTAAGATTCCAGCACACGCCTCGTAATCCTCGACGGCCTCATAATAAAGAATAGCTTTTTCTAGATCTTTTATAGAAGCTCCGTCTGATATATCTTGTAATGCTAGACGATAAAAGTCATATATTATTTTTCGATTCAAGAGGCTCTTTTTTAAACTCCTCTAAATTAAAGACAATTCTCGGTGTTTTCTTAAATTCATAGTAATTAGTTTTTATTAGCTCTCTAAGATCTCTATGATATATTACGTTATCCGTTAGGCATCTAATAAATAAGTAAGGTATTATTCCCGTCTTTTCGTAAAGTCTTATCCGAGAGTTGACCTGCCAAGGTGGTAGGCCGTGACCTTCGAAGGGTAGGCCATAATATTTTTCTGGAGTAGCTTTTTCTTGAGTTTTAATTTCTCCGCAATAATATTTTCCGTCATATTCAAATATTAAATCCGCTTGTAAAAAACTTATACTTTTTCTTTTAAGAAATTCTCTTATATCATTTTCGCCTTCGAATCCCTTTTTTATATTATCGTAATTAGTATCGAAGAATGTAGGAGGCTCTTCTGCTTCTCCGAATATATTTATTTGTTTTCCCATTTATAATTTTTTAAATATTAATACGTTTTGGTGTACCTTAACTAGTTTTTTATTTCTCATATTATGATTAGCTCGTAAAGAGGCCGATGCGATAGCGTTTAATAATATAGCTTCGTTATAATATTCTAGTCCTGCTTTACGAAAAGAATTTATAGTATCGGGTACGAATCCTATATAATTTCCTTTTTTATTTCTTACCTCTCCCACTACGAAAGTAGCGAAGGATCCAGACTTTAATAACTTACAAGATTTATATATTATACTATCGTAAGCCTTTAAAAAATCCTCGTAATCCATATTAGATATATCTCCCGATAGATCACTATATACTTCTAGATCTGCGTAAGGAGGACAGCTAAAAAGAAAATCGTATTGATCAGTTAAGTTATCTAGCAAAATATTACTATCCCCTACTAACCAGAGAGGCATATAATCCTCTCCTAATATATCTAACCCTTGCTTTTTATTACTCTCCACCTGCTCTTCTCTTATATCTATTCCCGTATAATTATATCCTAGATAATTAGATACTATACCTCTAACGGATCCCCCTGCGAAAGGATCTAGAATTTTTCCGCCTTTCGGACAAAACCAGTGATAAATAACCTCGCAGAGAGCTGGATCAAAGATAGATACATAGTCCTCTCTCTCTCCAGCCTTAGCGGATAATCCTAATACAACCGAGTCTCTACCCACTTCGCTTTGTATTCCTATCGTTTTCCAGAGTCTCTTTCTTTTCTGCCAACTACCGCTTTTAGTATCTAGTATAGAAAAAGGAGGCTCGATGAATATATCTCTTAATAACGGATCGCTTTCTTCTATCTCTCCGAAAATATTAAACTGATTACTCATAATATTCCTCTTAATATATACTGATCTATGTCGTTGTCCTCTCTAAAGAAATATTTATAAATACCGACGGCTTGTAAAAATTTAGCTCTGCCCGATTCTATAAATTCTTCGCTAGTTTCAAAAATACCTATATCTGTTGAGGCCTTATCTACAACTATAAATTTACATATTTTTTTACCGAATATTTTTAAGTATAGAAAAGCCTGTAAATCATAACCAAATTTAGATGCCGAAAATCTAAAAGTACTAAGATCTGATGTTGTTTTTAGATCTATAATAGATTTATCTCTGAGTATGTCCGCCTTAGCTCGAAAAGGAAGGCCTTCTAACATAGTTATATTAGGCACTTCGAAATCTGCTTTATTAAGATACTTTAACACTTCTTCGTTTCTTAGAAGAGCATCTGCTAGTCTTTCGGTTTCGTTTATTTCTTTCCTTAGATATACTTCTCCATTCTTTTCAACCGCATCTTTATATACCTTAGAAGTTTTAGAAGCTACGTCTACTACGGATAGCTTTTCTATTTTATGAGGTTCTAGAACCATCCAGTGTAATAGCTTACCCGTCCTAAGAGCTGGAGTGTCATCGGATCCGTACTTAGTAACGTTTCTATATGTCTTAGGAGACTTTAATAGAGTTTTAAGTAAGCTACTACTTAAAGCGTTTTTCCCTAGATGACCGTAATAGAAGTCATCGTCTTTCATTTTTTCTATTAGATCTTTTTTATAAAAAGACTCGTTATTTAATAAGGTTATCATAATTCACCTCGTTTAATTTTACCTAACTCTCTCTCTACGTGGTTAGGATCTTTAGCTCTTTCGTAAAGTTCTCTAACACATGCCTTTCGATAAGCAACTAGCAAATCGGGATTATTAGCATCCTTTAGTAAGGTCTCGTTAGTCGATAATAAATATAAAAGATTTCCTGAAGGCATAACTAAAGTATATTAAATAAACTTGGCACCTTACTATTATGGACGAGCTTTAATATTTTAGTAATATCGTTTGAATAATCTAAAGCTCTTTTTAGTGCGTTTTTTCCCTCGAATCCTTTATAATAAAATTTAGGTTCAGTATAAGTTACCTTAGTGGCATCAGGATCTGACCATAGCTCCTCCCAAGTTTTTACTTGTAGTTTATAGTAAGTCCTCTCTAGGTTAGTTGTTAACTTAGTAGAAAATTTAGGCTTTCTAGAAGGAACCATCCACCGTAGGTTACCACTCCCTGTACTGACAACTATTTCGTTATCACCAGTAATTACTTCGTATTTATTTAGTTTAGTTTTCATATTATAAAGATTTAAGTTTATAGAGATCGTTTCCAGTATTTGTTTATTCCGCCTTCTTTAAAGCATCCCAACATAACACTTGTCTTTTTAGGAATAGCACATGATATTTGCCATTCTATATAGACCTTTAATTTAAAAACAGTAGTCTTTATATGATCGGCTACTTTTTCGAAAGATCCCAAGCCGTCGGCACTATTAAAAGACAAATACTCTGGGAGGATTAACCTCCCGTGCTTATTATACTCGAAAGAATAACAAAGATTCTTTCCGTCTTTCGTTATATATATATCAACGCATCTAAAATCCTCGTCGATAGTAATACTAAATCTTGAATGTAACATATTAGAATATTTAGAGTTAAACTTGACGGCCGTTAAGGGGATATAATCGAGTATAATACTCGGCTCCTCTTTTAATAATTTTACCGTTCTGTAGTTTTATATCGGAAGAAGCAATAGCATCCTTCTTACTATAATATCCTATAGTGTCTCTATCTGGTTTATCCGTAAGTGTTGTACCGTAGAATTTACCGTTGACGTAATACTCTATAAAATAACCTAAGTCTGTAAAATTAACCATCTCTTATTTGTTTTAATTATAGGCCTTTTGACTTGTCTAAGAGTAGCTCTAGCCTTTTCCGAGCATTTTCTAATTTAAGTATTAGTACTTGTAAACTTCTAGCCGTTGTTGGTCTCACCTTTTTCTGCCTCGAACATCTAAGCTAATAAGTTAGATTGCTTCCGTTTACTTAGTAAAGATAATAACATTTTATTAACTGGCCTAATTTTTTTTAATTTTTTTTAATTTTTTTCAGATCCCTTATTATGTCTAGCGTTGCGGATAGTTTTTTTTCTAATTTATTTATATTTTCCCAAAAACCATCGGGATTATCCGTCCTTTTTTTCTTTCCTTCGTAACTTAATCCAGTAGAGATATCGGTTACATATCCGTTAAAAAACTCTTTATATTTACCTTCCATTCTTAAAAAATTTAATTAATCTAGCAAAAAAGTATTCGATTATTCTAAAAAATAAATAACCTATAATAAATTTATCCATAGGCTTTTTTATACTTTTCTAATTCTTCTTTAGCCTTCTCTAACTCCTCTTCTGATTTTCTTGCTCTAGATACGGCTCTATTTTTATCCAATCTATATTCCTTAATTATTTGCTCGTAAAAATCTCTATTAGTTTCTAGATCGTGCGTATAGAAGTACCAACTAGTAACGGCCTTTATTAAATCATCTAAAAGAGGCAAAGACTTAGCTTTTTTCCATTTTAGAAGCGTTTGAGATATTAAGGAAAAATTATTACTAAATTCTATACTTTTAAGGTTTTCTACTTTTCTCATAATAAATTATTTGTTGTTCTAAGTATTTTATATGAGCATACTTTACTCTTATTATTTCATCTTTTCTATTTCTTCTAGTATATATTTTAAGATATTCGTTTTTATTACTAGTTCTCAGTTCTATTCCTTTAGTAAATCTAAGGAGATCTTTTCTTTTATAAAAACTAAACGCTTTTAGATCTACTAAATAAAATACTATAAAGTCTGCCTCTCCTTTCAGCCAGCCTTCTTTACCTTTAACGTTTTTTAATTCCAACCAGATACTATCTCTAGTCTTATTACCTTTTATATCTATTCCTTTATTATTAACGAAGAAGTCTATATGTTTCTCTATATTATCTTTTTTATTAGACTCTCTGACTTCGTGGCCACGATCCAGCATTACTTCTCTAAAAAGATCCTCAGCTTTTTTACCTTTTAGATAGGAGTAAACTCTTCGTGATCTAGAGATCATTAACTATACTGATTATAGACGTTAAGAAGAGATTTCCAGACCGTAGATCTAAACGAACAAGGTTGGCAACTAATTCTGGTATTAAATATTCTTTCGTATATTTTAGAGTACCTCGTTACCTCCTCTGCTAGAAAAGTATTTTTTTTAGATTCTACTGCATCCCTCATAAGATTATATTCTTCCTCCGTAAAGCACTCTGGCTTATTAGTAGGGAATAACTTATTAAGTTTAGCTTTTCTTTTATCGCATCCGCAATCTTTTCCTAAGGCATCAAATACAGTATCTACGGCCTTTTTAATTCCAGTAGCCTTAGTTACTTTCTCTATTTTATCTCCTAGACCTTTCGCACCTTTAGAATGCTTTTTAACCCATTCTTTATATGCTTTAGTCCTTTTATCTGTAGGGATAGATCCTTTCCCAGTCTCCGTTTTTGTAGTCTTCATAATCTTCTTTTAATTTATTTTTAATATCTAATTTAAGGTTTTTTAAAGTATTAAAGATACTAACCCAAGAGATCTTAGTCTCACTAGCTAGTTTCCTTATACTCATATCTGTTTGACTGTATAGCTTCCATATTTTTTTATCGTACCAGTGCCACTCTTCGGCTATACTATCTACTAAAGTACAGATTCTATGAAAGGCCTCGTTTTCTTCTATATTATCTATATCTGGTAACTGTAGAAAACTTTCTTCTTTATCTATACTTATTATATTTACTTTCTTTTTTTTATTATAAAATTGAAAAGCTAAAGATCGTAAAGTAAAATACATATAACCGTTACTTACTTCTCCGTCTTTTATAATTTTATTAGGATCGCTATACTTAGAGATGGCAATATATGATTCTTGCACTATATCCTCAGCGTAAAAATCTCCTACTAAATTAGTTACCATCTGCACCCACGTCTTATGTTTTTTAGCTATTATACTTAACCAGTCTAAGTCTCCACCCATTCGATTGTAATACTAAGAAAGATTAGACATATCTGAATAGTATGCTCCTTTCCTTCTTTTACTTCTGTAAAAGCGTATAAACAACCAAACATAAATCCTATTACGGGTGAGAAAGAAATCTCTGCTCCCTTATAGAAAGAGATAGAAATAACCATAGTTATTAATAGAAGGATAAGAATTAAAGCTATCAAAATAATATTTCTTTTAGATCGGATTTTTTACTATGCATAATATCTTTTCCGAGAAATTCGAAACCAACATTATTTTTTACCATTCTTAGTCTTAACGGTTCTTGGAAAGGTGTACACCTTCCGCCCGTCTCTGTTTCTTTGATTTTTAGTATATGGATTTCACTATACATCCAATCTGTCGGGTGGTTAGTCATTCTATGGCAACAAACTACATCGTCTGCTCTATTAGACCATTTACCACCACCCTCTACGGATGCTAGACCTAACGGCATAGGTAGATTCTCATACTCGTGTCCTTTCGGGTAAACCTTCCTAAGTGCCTCCGTAACTCCGTGAGCTGTCATAAATACGGTTACGTTTTCTTTTTTAGCGAATAGTCTAAACTCGGAAGCAACTTGATAATCGTATAAATGAGAACCTATACCACGCATTAGAGTTGTATCAGGGCTGAGACTATTATAGGGATCTATTAACAGCCCGTCATATTTCCAAACGTCCTTAATAGTCTTAGCTTCTTTTAGTAGATCTTTAAAAGTATATAAATCCTCTACGTCTATTACTTTAAAAAAGTTATTCGCCCAAGCTATACTTTGGTCTATCTCTTTTTCTGTCGCTATATGTATAGGCTTCCCCATCTTAAATTCTATAATTTTTCTTACAATTGAATCTGGGGTATTTTCGCTTGACCAAATTAAGAATTTTAATTTATGTATATGTGCCCAAAGGGTAAGAAAAAAAATTACAATCGAAGTCTTTCCAACATTTGCGTGGCCTATCCATATAGTAAAGTTACCTTGTTTATATCTAAAATATTCATCTATATTAGGTACTCCTATTTTAAGACCTTCTACAATTTTCCCATTCTTTATATTAAGGATTTTTTCCCTAATACCACCTGTCTCTGCTATCATAAAAAAAAGAGGATTATAAAAATCCTCCGAGTTTAAAAGGGTAGATCGGTGAAGCGATCTGCGTTCTGCTGATCATTAGTAACCTCATCACGCTCGGCCACTGTTATCCCACCTTCTTTTACCCACTTTACGGCAGCGTTACCTAAAGAGATAGCTTTTATTTTTTTCTCTCTATCCTCTTGGCTTCTAGTCATAGTAATCCAAACGTTGTTTCCAAATTTAGATTTCTCTTGTACCATTAACGTAAGAGGTAAATAAGTTTTACCGTTTTTAGCTTTTACTAGTTTATTCTTGTCTATTGCTTCGAGTTCAATACTTCCCGAAATAATAGCGGTGTTCTGGTTTTTACCTTCCATTTTATTTCTATTTTTAAGTTATTAAAATTAAAGTACGTCCTCGATACTCTTGAATTTGTTAAGCTCATCCGCTACTTTATTACCTATTTTATATTTACTTTTTCTAAGATCTTGCACAGTATAGCCTTCCATAATTAATTTTATAGCTGAGTTAAAATCAGGTGTATCTTTATTTAACCACTGTTTTTTATCCTCTGCTACCTCAGGGAGAGGCTTTCTTACTCCAATAGGTATTTCTTTAGGTTTAAAAGGAAGTTTGGAAGCACCCTCAAAATCTAGCACCCAGTTATAAAAAGTGTCTGCCGTTTTAAGTACTTTACTCTCTTCCTTATTGTCATCTCTTTCCCAAAATACGTTAGCGTTAGTAAGGGAATTTTGTCTAATAATATAGATCTGTTTTTTTTCTTCGAAAGTCATATTATAATTATTTATTTTAAGTTATCGATATAAAGTTAATAAAAAAATATTTATAAAAAAAAAGGGTAAAGTTTCTAAGCCTTACCCTTCGCATTAAAACAAATAATTGATTAGAGATAACTCTCGTACTTTCTAGAGAAAATAAGTATTTTTTCTTCTAGATCGTATACCGTAAATTTAGTAACTTCTTTACTTTTATTATATAACTCTTCGGCTAAGTTATCGCCAAGATATTTACTAAAAGCGTATTGCATACCGCTACGAAATCTATTACAGTATCTACATTGCGGTTTACAGTTTCTTTCGTCCCACCTAGTACTAAATGACGTCCTAGATATAAAGTGTCCCGCATCTATTATATCTTTTTCCCAATAGCCTTTTTTACCGCAAGTTACACAAGTACAAAAGCCGTTTTTATCTGCGTTACTAATTCTTATATATTTAGAAAAAACTAAGTCTAATTTTTTTATTAGCTTACTTCTACTTAATTTTTTTTTAGGCATTAAGTATCTAAATGGTTTAGTAGTAAGCTCCCCGTATGCTCGTTAAAAGATTTAATTAACTTATAAA
>MDTA01027793.1_pt1 | contig 18265 bp, 19 predicted proteins | sample 811151 | NCBI WGS metagenome assembly MDTA01 (sample SAMN05326648, study PRJNA326480) | marine metagenome | isolation source: seawater | place: Indian Ocean: South | collected 2010
ATGGTGGGCGTAGCTCAGTTGGTAGAGCCCCGGATTGTGATTCCGGTCGTCGTGGGTTCGAATCCCATCGTCCACCCCATTAACTTAAATATTTTTGGCAATTATAATTTATCTTTGTCATGATATTCTTATTAGATGAAAAAAATTCTTGTGTTCACATACTCTGATGCTCTTGGTGGTAGTGAGTTTCATATTTTAAAATTTACACGTTTATTAAATTATAAATTTCATTGGGTTGTTCTAAATAGAGCTAATGGATCAATTAAGGATGCAATTATTGCAGAGGATCTAAATATTGGTTACAACAATTTGAAATATAAAGGTATCACTGATTTATCAAGGGTATTAAGAGCTTTTCATAACATTTTTAAAGGAGATAATAAACCATTGATATATGCTGTTGGTTTTCTTCCATCATTATTCGCATCATTATTAAAAATCTCTCTACCAGAGATCAATCTCATTACAACCAGGAGAGAAATGATGCCCTGGAAGCGATGGTATCATCATCCATTTTTATTATTTATTAATTTAATGAGCAATAAAATTGAAACGAACTCTCTTTATTTATTCAATAAAATCAAATCTCAATGGCCCCTTAAATCTAAAACTTATTATCTCCCAAACATAATTTCAGATGAGGTAATTAATCCCAGTTCAACAAAAAATCCATTCAAAGATCTAGATAAATTCAAATTAAAAATTGGATTAGTGGCAAATATTCGCCCACCAAAAAACATCCCACTTTTTATTGAGCTATCAAAAATAATTCTTTCTAAATATAATGATATTTGTTTCGCGCTTGTTGGAAGAGACTCAGTCAATCATGGGATGGCATCATTAATTAAGGATAACAAAGTGCATAACAATTTCTTTTATTTCAGTGATATCGGACATGATCAAATTGGTCATTTTTATAAAACTATCGATATATTTTTATTCACTTCTCTTTATGAAGGGAGTCCAAATGTAATTTCAGAGGCAATGATAAATCAGTTGCCAATTGTTTCATCTAGGATTGCTGCTGTTGAGCGTCTATTGCATCATAATAAAGGAGCATATTTATGTGATCCTAGTGATATACAAAATTTTCTAGAATCCTTGGAACTTTTGATAGAAAACCCAGAGCTTAAAGATGATTTTGGTAAATATAATAAGAACTTAATTAGAAAATTGCATAGTAAGCATAAGATTAAGGAAATTATAAAAAATGAATTTAATTACTAAGAAAATCATGCTCCATATTCCAATCTTATTATGATTATGAGTTTATCATTACATTGTTTTTGAAATAGAACGAATGTATAGTTGAGGAAAATTTATTAGTGAACTGATAGAGCAATAATCATCTGAGAATTCTTATGGAAAATATAGGGTGGAATAGAAAGCATAATGAGGAGATTATTGAATTTAATGTTGCATTAATTTTAGAATTATTTTGGAGAGAAAAATTCCAAATCTTTTTAATAACCTCAATTTTTGCTATTTATTCTGTTTATTACGCGTTATCTATTCCAAATCAATATAAAGCTACAGTCGTTCTTGCGCCCGCTCAACAAAATAATTCAATGATGTCTACTTTAAGTAGATTAAGTGGACTCGCCTCAATGGCAGGACTTGATATGGGAAAATCAAGCTCCAACGAGACAGATAAAGCTTTAGAAATTATGAAATCATGGAGCTTTATTGAAGAATTCGTAACATCAAATAGTCTTGCATCCCTCTTATTTGCTGTAAATGGCTGGGATAAAAATGAAAATAAATTATTGTATGATCAAGAGAAATTTGATGTCGAAACACAAAATTGGTTACCTGATGCTACGGTTCCTAATAGCTGGTCTTTGTATAGATCGTTTTCTAGTATGATTGAAATTGATCAGGATAAGCTGACTGGTTTAATTAGTGTTTCTCTAGAATATTACTCACCACATCTAGCAAAAGAGATTCTTGATGATTATATATCTGCGATAAATAACTACATGCAAAACAGAGAACTTGAAAAGGTTACCAGAAGTATCAATTATCTTCAGAATCAAATCAATAATACATCTATTGCAGAAATGCGCGACGTTTTCTATGATGTGATTGGAGAGCAGATTAAAAATAAAATGCTTGCCGAGGCAACACTAGATTATGCTTTCGTACCTGTAAATCCAAGCATGGTTCCGGAAATAAAATCCAAGCCAAAAAGGGCAGCCATATGTGTGTTATGGACACTAATGGGTGGCTTCATATCATTAATTATTATTTTGCTAAAGCACTATTGGATTAGATTTCATTCTAGATGAATAATCATTCTTTTTTTATAATTTAAGGCATTGTCACTAGGCGACTAACAATCTATTCTGGTTTTGGGTATATCATATGAAAAATAAAATTTGTGTGGTCGGTTGTGGGTATGTGGGCATGTCTGTTTCGATGTTACTCGCCCAGAATAATCATGTTGCCATGCTTGAAGTGGATGAAAAGAGAGTTAGCAAGTTAAATAAAAAGATATCTCCTATTGAAGATAGTGAGGTTGATAATTTTCTTCGAACAAAAGAGTTAGATTTTTTTGCTACACTCGATAAAGAAGCTGCCTACATTGATTCAAGTTTTATTATTATTGCTACACCTACAAATTATGATACAGAAAATAATAAATTTGACACCAGTACCGTCGAATCTGTTATTGAAGATGCTCTATTGTATGCAGTTAACTCGATAATTATCATTAAATCTACCGTTCCTGTTGGTTTTACCAATGAGATGAGAGTTAAATTTAAAACAGATAGCATTATTTTTTCTCCTGAATTTCTGAGAGAGGGGAATGCTTTATATGACAATCTATATCCCTCTCGCATAATAATCGGAAGCAAATCAGATGATGCGAGAAGATTTGCTGAGTTACTTGCTATGGGCGCAAGCAAAAAAAATATTGATATATTATATACAGGTTCATCTGAAGCAGAATCAATAAAGTTATTTTCAAACACTTATTTAGCAATGAGGATATCATTTTTTAATGAACTCGACTCTTACGCTGAAGCTAATGAATTGAATACAGAAGAAATAATAAAAGGCGTATGCTTCGATCATCGAATTGGCAACTATTACAATAATCCGTCATTTGGTTATGGCGGATATTGTTTACCGAAAGATACAAAACAATTAAGAGCTAATTATCGAGATGTACCTAATAATCTGATTAGTGCAATAGTTGATGCTAACTCTACCAGAAAAGATTTCGTTGCAGAATCCATAATGAATAATAAGCCTAAAGTTGTTGGAATGTATAGATTAATCATGAAAAGTGGATCTGATAATTACAGGGCATCATCAATTCAGGGTATAATGAAACGGATAAATGCTAAAGGTATTGAGACCATTATTTATGAGCCCAATCTAGACAAAAATTACTTTTTTAATTCAAAAGTAATTAGAGACTTGTATGAATTCAAAAATTTATCTGACATAATTGCCGCAAATCGTGTCACCTCTGAATTGGATGACGTTATTGAGAAAGTATATACAAGAGATTTGTTTCACGGAGACTCCTGATAATTATGGTAATACTTGTCACAGGTTCAGCTGGTTTTATTGGCTCAGAGTTAAGCAAAAAGCTCCTTGAAACTGGTTATGATGTCATTGGAATAGATAATCACAATGATTACTACGATCCAAAACTAAAACAAGATAGACTTAACCGCTTTATAAATCATCTCAATTATAAACACTATAAAGTCAACATTGAGGATTATGAATCCTTGAATGATGTCTTTGCTAAACATAATATCAATACTGTAATAAATCTAGCTGCTCAAGCTGGTGTTAGATATTCCATTGAGAATCCTCATGCTTATATCAATACAAACATTGTGGGTTTTGGAAATATTCTAGAGTGTTGCAGGCACAATAAAATCAGACATCTTATCTATGCATCTAGCAGTTCAGTTTATGGTTTAAATACTAAAATGCCCTTTTCGACAAGTCATAATGTGGATCATCCGCTGAGCTTATATGCAGCAAGTAAGAAAGCTAATGAGTTGATGGCTCATACTTATAGTAATTTATATAATCTACCAACGACTGGACTCAGATTCTTCACAGTATATGGCCCCTGGGGCAGACCTGATATGGCTCTCTTTAAATTCACTGATGCGATAGTTAATGATAGAAAAATATCAATTTATAACTACGGAAAGCACCGAAGAGACTTTACTTATATCGATGATATAGTGGAAGGTTTAGTTAAAGTGTTATCTTCGCCAGCAAAATCAAATGTGAGCTGGAATAGTAATAATCCTGACCCAAGTTCATCATCAGCACCATGGAGAATTTATAATATAGGAAATAATGCTCCAGTTGATCTAATGGACTATATTACTGCAATTGAGAAAGCTCTGGGGAAAAAAGCAAAAACAGAATTACTGCCACTTCAGCCAGGTGATGTTCCTGATACTTATGCCGATGTCAATCAGTTAATTAGTGATTTTAATTATAAACCATCAATGAATGTTGAAGAAGGTGTTTCAAAATTCGTTGAATGGTATGTAGATTATTACAATTCATGATTTCAATGAGTCAGAATAAAATTGCGATTATAGGTCTGGGTTATGTTGGATTACCTCTAGCCACAGAGTTCGGCAAGATCATTGAAACTGTTGGGCTTGACCTAAATCGCGAGAGAATAGAGGAGCTGTTGTCAGGTTATGATTCTACACTTGAAGTTGAATCTTCAGAAATAAGAAAAGCAAAAAAATTAAGTTTTACATCAAATTTGAAAGATATTAGAGATTGCAATTATTTTATCGTCACTGTACCAACACCAATTGATAAGAATAAAGACCCTGACCTTGAGCCATTAATAACAGCAAGCGTCAGTATAGGCTCAATACTCAAGTCAGGAGATATTGTAATATATGAATCTACAGTATTTCCTGGCGCTACTGAAGAAATTTGTGTTCCTATCCTAGAGAAACATTCAAAATTAAAATTTAACGTAGATTTCTTCTGTGGATACTCACCAGAGAGGATCAATCCAGGTGACAGGGAGCACCGATTAACCTCAATTATGAAAGTCACCTCAGGCTCTACACCTGAAATAGCAAAAAAAGTAGATACCCTTTATAAAAAGATTATTAAAGCTGGTACATACAAAGCAGATTCCATAAAGATAGCCGAGGCGGCCAAAGTTATTGAGAATACACAAAGAGATATAAATATCGCCCTAATAAATGAACTCAGTATGATCTTTAATAAAATGGGCATTGACACTAAAGCTGTACTAGAGGCAGCTGAGACTAAGTGGAATTTTCTTCCCTTTAAGCCTGGGTTGGTCGGGGGTCATTGCATTGGTATTGATCCTTATTACCTAACATATAAAGCCAAGCTTGTTGGCTATAACCCAGAGATGATCCTAGCTGGAAGAAGGCTTAATGACGGAATGCCAAAATATATATGCAGTGAAATATTTAGGCTTTTCGTAAATAAAGATATAAAAATAAATAATTCCTCAATTTTAATAATGGGCCTCACATTTAAAGAAAATTGCCCGGATCTAAGAAATTCTAAAGTACTTGATATCATTGGTGAGCTAGATAAGAATGGGTGTAAAGTTTGTGTCTATGATCCATGGGTAAAAAATGAATCAATGTTTAATGACACTTCAACCAAGTTAATTGATGAGCCAAAAAAAAATTCGTACGACGCAATAATTTTAGCTGTTAACCATGATGTTTTTAAAAATATTTCGCTTTCCGTAATCAAGAGTTATGGAAAGAAGAATCATATCATTTATGATGTGAAGCATATTTTTGATGCAAATGATGTTGATGGCAGGCTCTAAAAAATGTCGATAATAATTCTAGCAGCCGGTCAAGGATCACGAATGGGTGATTTAACTAGAAATCTTCCAAAATCATTGATGCCATTCGGTAATAGCAGTGTTCTCATAAGACTGTTAAGGCAAATATCACAGGTGTATTCAGGGGATATAAATGTTGTTGTTGGTTATCAAAAAGATAAAATCATAGGAGAAGTGCAAAAAGAATTCGGAAATTATATAAACATCATAGAAAATGATAGATATAAGAATGATGTAAATATTTTATCAGTCAGTCTAGCTCTTGAAAAATGTGATAAGTCAGCATACATTTTTGAGTCAGATTGTGTGTATGACGATTATGCAATCGAGAAAATTTTTTCAAAAGATCTAATTTCATTTTCTTCATGGTTTACAATAGGTCAGTTTCGTAAATCAATGCTGGGTGGTATTTTAAAAGCAGATAAGAATGACATTGTGACTGATCTTAGAATTGTGTCCTCTTATAGTGAAGAGTATAGCTTGTATGATAAATTAATAGGTGTTTTGAAAATTGGTTCAGCAGAGATAGAGATCTATCGAGAGCTTATCAATCGAGAGGTAAAGATTAATACAAAGCAGTATTATTTGACTCCATGGATTAACAACCTAAGTATTCTTCCCTGCATAAAAACTGAGTTGGGAGATTGTCATGCTGATGCATTCAATACAAAAGAAGATTATTATAAGGCACTAAAACTTTTTACCTGAATTCGGCTTTGGATATTTAAAAAAATGAATCAATCAACAAGAAAAATAGAGCTCGTAGAGGTAAATAAGCTCAGACATATTGAAGGGTACGGAAAAAAACGGATAATTTGGTTGAGTGACAAAATTAGGAATGAAGGTTATTGGACAATGCCTCTAAAACTGTCAAATGAGCACTATCTAGTAATGGATGGTAATCACAGGATGGAAGCAGCTAAAATTCTCAACCTAAAATATGTTCCCTGTCTAATATATAACTATAATGAAGTTAAGGTATGGAGCCTGAGGAAAAATCAAAAAGTTGATTCAAACTTAATAATAAAAAAAGCACTTTCTGGGGACATATATCCCTATAAGACTGCGAAACATTCTTTTCCTGATGGAGAAGATATTGAGTGTAAATTTACATTGAATGAATTAAGAGAAAAATAATGCGTTTGATTATATTAGCAGCCGGCCAAGGTTATCAGCTTGATGGTTTTAATAAATTGTTAATTAGGGACCCGCATGATAATCAAGAGATTCTGGAAAAATATATAATTGCTTTTCCTGATACTAAAATAACTGTGGTTGTTGGATATCGTGCTATAAATGTAATGGAAAAATATCCAGAATTTGACTATGTTTATAATCCTGATTGGGCATTAACAAATAACAGCTATAGTCTTGGTTTAGCTTTATCAGAGGAGCCCTGTTTTGTGATATCAGGAGATTTGCTGATTGAACCTGAATTGGTCGATCATATGAATAATTGTGGCCCAGATATAGTAATGACCGCAGATCGTCAGAACAGAACAATGAACGCGATAAATGTTTCAATTGACACCAACAAAAGAATTAGAGAAGTTTATCAGGGAAAACTCACAAATCCATATGATCCTGAAGCAGTTGGGATTTTTAAAGTATCATCAGCCAATATTCTAAGAGAATGGCAAAAGAATTGCATGAAATATAGGAATTTATTTGCCGCTCAAAACTTACCGTTTCAAACAGACATACCTATAATTGCAGAGACAATAGGAGAACATCGATTACACGAAATAAATACACCACTGGATTATATTCAATTAATGAGTCTCAAAAAGACATGGTAGCATGAGAAGCAAAATAAATAATGTTGATATTAGATCTATAACTATAGGTGTTAACTGGTGCAATCAAGAAAAAGATAAGCTAAAGCAAAATATATCTACATTTATAGATTATGCTGTTGAAACTTTTCTTGAATCAAAAATTAAAATTAGAACCAAGCGATTAACCATACCCCCTCTTAATAATGAGGATAATATGTCAAAGGCTAGTTCTAGGTCAGTAGTAAGCTGGATGTCAAATCTATGTGATGAAGTCAACATTAGATGGGTATGTGTCCCATTCGACTTAACTGCTAATTCAGAGAAAAAATTAACACCACAAGCTGTAATTGACATCATAAACTATAATTCTAATGTTTTTGTAAATCTTATAGTTACCAAAGACGAAAAAATAAGTATTAGTGGTGTTGAAGATGCTGCGCAGATAATTAAAAAGACTTCAAAGTTGAGTAATAATGGATTTGATAATTTTAGAGTAGGTGTATCTGCTAATTGTCAAGCCAACACCCCATTTTTTCCATTTGCGCAACATTGTAATGATAATCATGGCTTCTCATTAGCATTAGAGACTGTTGACATGTTCATTAGCATTATTGATAGATTCTATAAGGAAGGTATCAATATTATTCGAGATCATTTAGTAAAATCTATGGGCGAAGAGTTAGTTAAAATTAATACACTTGGCATGAAAATAGAAGAAAAAACAGGTTTTACATTTTATGGTATTGATGCATCATTGGCGCCATTTCCTGATGGGCAATGTAGTGTCGGAAAAATCCTTGAAAAGCTAGGAGTTGATAATTTTGGTAGTAGTAGCACACTATTTTTTACATCATTCTTGACTGATATTATTAAGCACACTATTGAGCGAAATAATATAAGAGCAGTCGGCTTTAATGGAGTAATGTATTCTTTGCTTGAGGATGATGTGTTAGCAAAGAGAGCAAAGTATAAAAACTTTCATCTCGAATCGCTTGCATTGTATTCGAGTGTTTGTGGTTGCGGGATTGATATGATTCCTTTACCAGGTGACATCTTGGAAGAAGAAATTGCAGGCATGATCTATGATGTTTCTGCTATGGCGATCACTCTAAAAAAGCCACTGGGATATAGAGTGCTTCCTATACCAAGAAAAGAAGCAAATGAAATGACAGATTTCAATTATGATTTTTTAGTTGATACAAGGATAATGAATAGTAAAAACAGTGGCTCAGTAATAAATATTAAAGATAGTAATGTTTTCGAATATATTCATGACTAAAAAAAACAAGAATATAGCTTTTAATTCAGATCAGGTAAAAGATTTTTGGGACAAGAGAGCGCTAAAGGTAAAAAATTCAAGAATTGAAGGGCTTTCTAATCTTGAGGAAGATAACAATCTTCTTGAGCTGAAAATTAATAGTGAAGCTAAGAAAGTGATGGAATGGATTCAACCAATTAGTAAAAAATCAAAAATATTGGATCTAGGATCAGGAACAGGACAATGGTCTTTTCGTTTTAGCAAATTAGTTAATGAAATTACAGCAGTCGAATATTCTGAGGGTATGCACAATATTGCTGCAAAGGAATCAAAACTCAGAGATATCAGTAATATTAAATTTGTGTGTCAATCAGCTCAGAAGTTCTTATCAAGCCAAAAGTATCATCTGATTTGGATATCTGGCTTATTAATCTACATGACAGACTCTGAATGTGAGAGTTTATTGAGTAATTGCCAAAAAATGACTGATCAAAAAAGTATTATTTTACTTAGAGATGCTACTGGAGTTCTTAGTCGTCATGAAATTAGAAATAAATATTCTGAGGATCTGGACGATTATTATTCAGCTACATACAGGACGGCAACAGGTTATAGAAATATATTTAAAAAATTTGGTTTTAGCTTGATTAGAGATGAAGATATGTTTCCTGAAAATAGTCCGTTAAATAAATGGAAAGAAACAAGACTCCGTCTCTATAAATTTAAAAAATTATAGAACAACAATTATAATCAGAAAAAAATAGGTCTATAAAGTTATGAATAGAAAATATAACGTTTTGTTTATATTTGTCGATAGCGTCAGAACTTACTTCAGTAATGATGATAGGGGAAGGCTAGAAATTATGGATCAGTTTTCACGTGACTCTGTTGAATGCTTAAATGTTGTAACATCTGCCCCCAGTACATTTATGTCGATTAGTGCAATGATGACAGGTACACCGGCATATCTACTAAATCGAAATTATAACGATTTTTTGTATGATGAGACCACAACAATTTCATTGCCTAGTATGCTTAAAAAAGAAGGCTATAATCTATACAACTTTTGGATGGCTCCAATTTCAAGAGTTACAATGAAAGATCTTTTACCATGTGTGCCGAGGAAATATTGGCCCAAAAAATTTAAACATGCTGATTGGTGGAGTAACGCAAAGATTAATGACTTGGTCAGTAACACTCTGAAAAAAATTGATCACCATAACAGACCAAATTTTTTCTTCGTAAATTATAATTGTCGTGAAGATAAAAAGACTAGTGAGATAGTAGCTGAAAATATAGAAAAATTTAGAGAGTATGGATACACAAAAGAAAATACAATAACAGTTCTTTGCTCAGATCATGGGTATCCTGATCCAGATAAAGTTACAGGCAACCCATCTTTTTATAAATTAAATAAATTAGGCCATGACCTAGTCCTCACAGACGATAATGTGATGATCCCATTTTTTATACAATACCCAGATTGTCTACCCATAGATGTAAAATCATTATTTTCAACACTTGACATAATGCCAACAATACTTGATATCCTCTCACTTGATCACTCTGTGTGTAGATATGGTAATAGTATGTTACCGATTATCAATGGGGTATCTGACGATATCGAGAAAAATTCTTTAAGGCTTCATCGTTGTGATTCAAGACTAGCTTTTCAAAAAGGAAAAGGTACAGCAATTAGAAATTCAGATTATAAATACATCTATTATCATGATAATTTTTTCGGTGATCTTAAAGAAGAGTTCTTTGATTTAGCTAATGATAAATTAGAAGAAAATAATTTAGTAAAATCAAATGAACAAAGGCATATTGAAGAATTACAAAAGTTCAAAATGGAGTTTAGAAAGAGCGAAGAGGAAGCAATGATTTATCAAGAGGAGTATTTATTCAAAAAATTTCAAAATAGATATCTGTCTGACTTGCGTGACGTCAGAAATGTACTAATTATTGATAGCGCCTACTTCGTTTTTATAAATATGTTAACAAAAATACTACACTCGGTAGATCAACAAATAAATATTTTTGTGCTTAATATTTCTGAGAAGGCTTCACTTTTCGAAGCAACGGCGTTAATAAAAGATAATGATAAAGCTAAATTAGATATTGAAACGTTTTTTTTAAATTTTAATAAAACCAAGGATACTCAGCTAATAATTTTCCCATCGTATAAAAAAAATAATGCAGATTACGATAAACTAAGCTCGCTGATATCAAAGATGAATATCAATGTCCTAAGGATAAATTATAATCTTGTCAAAGATGATAACAACAGTTTCATTAGGAGGGTTGCACATGCTTATAAAGATATACCGTTCCTAATTTATGAGCCGCTAAACCTTTTAAAATTTATACTTAAGAAGACAGTCAACATATTTAAGTAATATTTGTATTACGTTTAATAATCTATCTAATGAAAAATAAAATAACAGATCTTCAGCATTACTTTGATGATTACTATAAAAATTGTAAACACAATGTCGATTTTTCATATCGAGATTGGAATGAATTCAGAAATAAATCTCTTCTATCAGAGAGAAATATTCTAACTGAAAAAATAAATAAAGAATTTCGCAAAACATTTCCATCATCAATGCGAAATATCAGTGACAATGTTAAGATTGTAGCGTCACTCAGAGATCTAATAGATGAAATTATGAAAGATGTCTATATCTTAGCAGATCGTGAGGCCCTCTCTTTTGTATCCAAGGTATACAATATTCAAATACAAGATTATGAGATTATTTATATTGATGAAATAGTTAATGGCGAAAAATTAAACTCCATAGTTAGTGACTTCAAGAAAAGCTGTTACCAAAAAATTCTTGCTATTGGTGGGGGAAGAACTATGGACTACGCTAAATTTCTTTCCTATGTTTCCAATAAAACACTAATTGGTATTCCATCGAGTCTTGCAACACATGTTTATGCATCTCCGAAAATTCATGCTCTAGAACCAATAAAAGAACTTGGTTTTGAGCTGACTATTGATGGAGATCCTGCTCATCTGGTTTTTATTGACACCCACTTGTTAAATCTCTTGTATAAAGAGAATAAGAGACTCGTTTACTCGGGATTTGGAGATATTATGGCATTTATCAATGCCAGAAGAGACTGGAAGTACAGCGCTGAGAATGGTAATGAAAGATACAGTAAATTTGTTGATGATAGCATCACATTTATTATTGATCAGCTAGTTAACATTGATATCAATCAAGCTATCACAAATTGGATTGCAGATTATATTTTCATACAATGTCTTCTCTGTCATATAACTGATTGGGTAGGATCAGCACCTGCATCCGGAGCAGAACATTTATTTGCAAAATGCATAGAGGATGAATCAGAAAATCAAATATTTCATGGGGAGATTGTTGCTCTGGGAGTTTTGATATTTTCCTATATAAGGAATAAGGATATTTCCATCAGCAAATCATTGATGAGGAAATTTGAAATAACCACTGTTTTGGCTAATTTAGGATTGAGTAAAAACATGATTATAGATTCACTGTACAATTCACAATTCTACGGATTAAAAAAGAGGAGATACACAATCATACAAGAACTTGACAACAGCAAGGAATTTTACTCATTTATTATTGATAGAATGCTCGAAGAAGGTCTTTTGGAATAATGTCAATTAAAGATTTAAGTTGTTTTTCAGTTATATCAACAAACGTTTTTCATGATATTGAAAATAATATAATCAAAAAGTCATATCAGACAAATGTAGAAATTGGTATGAGTACTGAACAGATTAAAGGCTTAATTGATGATTATATCAAAAAACTTCAGGTAGCAGGTATATCAATACCAAGAGTGAAGGATTCCTATTTGGAGAATAAAAAAATATTTTATAACACCGATTATTGTGGTGAAAACATAATTGAGTCAGGTATCAGTATTAATAATTTCAATGATTTTCATTCTAAAATAAATAAGATCGCTGAAATTTTAAAGATAGCAGTTAGTAATTCATTATACTTAGATCCTCATCCAAAAAATTTTGTATTTAATGAGTTAAATTCAATCTTTTATGTGGATTTTTATCCACCGTATTCATCTTATTTGAAATCGATGCGCTTAAAAATTGCCAAGCCTAATGAGTATAGTTTAATTTCAGAAAACTTTGATTTTTTCACAGATAAATTTCTTGCTATGCATTTTGCCGGCGACTTCTTGAATATTGATGTAAAATTCGAGGATGTATTTGAACAAATTTATACCATTATGATTAAGCATGATCTCTATGAAGGATCTTTAAGTCAATTTATTAATGGTGCTAAGAGAATACGAAGCATAGAAGATGAGAGACTTCATAGGTCAATCTTTTTATTATGAGATAAATATGAAAGCCCTAATACTAGCTGCAGGACTGGGGAGCAGACTGCATCATAAAACAAAAGAAATTCCAAAAGCGATGGTGCAAATAAATGGAAAAGCAATAATCAGCCATCAAATTGAAGCACTCAAAAAAAACAATATACACAATATTGCTGTAGTTTTGGGGTACAAGGCAAGCACTCTTAGAGAATATCTAGTATCTCATCACCATGATATTGATTTTAAGTTTTTCAATAATGAGAATTACGAAAGGACGAATAGCGCATACTCTTTTTTTTTGGCTTCTGAATATATTATTGATGAAAGCTATATTCACCTTAATTGTGATGTTTTATTTTCTTATAAGTTACTCCAAAAACTGATTGAATCAAAAAAAGAAAATATCCTTGCTGTGAATTTTAACGATAATCTCAGTAACAACATGGAGTTAGTTGATATTGATCAAAATAACCGAATAATTTATATGACCAATAAATTATTTCATAACGCAAAAGGTAAAGCATACGGGCTCGCAAAATTCTCAAGTAAGAGTTCAAAGTACCTAATTAAATCTATATCTACTTATCATTCGCAAGGTGATTATAATCAAAATTATTATGGCATTATAAGAGAAGGGGTTAATCATATTGACTATTTCAGTCTTGATTCTAAAAACATGCTTTTGTGTGAAATAAATACTTTGATTGATTTTAATGTCATCAATGAAATGTCTATATGAAAAAATATAAATATGCATTTTTTGATTTTGATGGAGTAATAGTTGATTCTGAACCAGAAAGAATGAATTCTTACGAAGAATTGATTAATAAAAAATTTAATGTAAATGTAAAATTTTCCAAAAAGAAAATGATTGGTCAGAGCCAAGAGTGCAATATACAGAATATACTTACTAATAATTCACTCGATTCAAATCAAAAAGTAATAAATGAAATTATTTTAGCTCGTTCAGAGATCCTTCTTGATAAGGCCAGATCGGGTTTTCCAGTAATTGAGAATACTAGAAATATAATTGAACAACTTAGAAATAATAATATTGAAATGGCAGTAGTCTCTAACTCAAGAATAGATTACATTCGAACAGCATTGAAAGGGATCCATCTTGACGCAGATTGTTTTCAATTTGTTACCGGTAATAATGTCTCTAACGCTAAACCTAATCCAGAATGCTATAAAAGGGCCTTAAATATATTTGATTGCAATAGTAACGAAGTGTTAGCATTCGAGGACTCCCACAATGGTTTGAAAGCGGCAATGTCTGCTGGGATAGATACTGTGGCTGTTGAAAGCTCATTTGAATTTAATGAGCTTAAAGCTAGCTACAAATTAGATGCTGATGATAATCAAAGTGACATAAGAAATATATTGTCTTTATTTGGAATAAAATATGCTTGAATTTTCACCATTGTGCTTAGCTAGATTAAACAAAGATGATATGTTTTCTGCAATATTGGATAATGTTGACACTATTCATCTCGATATAATGGATGGAGAATTTGTTCCCAATACCGCATTTACTGTAAATGAAATTAATAATTTCGAATGCAACATTCCAAAACATGTTCACATTATGTCATGGCATCCTATGCAATTTATAAAAGATCTTATTAATGTTGATTCTATTTCATTTCATTGTGAAGTGGAAAATTGTGAAAAAATAATTAGATACATTAAGAAGAAAGGTATCAAAGCTGGTTTAGTTATAAATCCAAAGACACCCATTAGCTCACTCTTTAAATATATACCTATGATAGATAGGGTAATAATAATGGCAGTTGAACCTGGGTACTCTGCCCAAAAATATTTACCTAATACCTCTAATAAGATTAAAAAGTTGAGAGATTACTGTTCAAATATTGAAATTTCAATTGATGGAGGCATGAATGAAACAACAATAAAAAATGTCAAAGAGCTAGGAGCTGATGCATTTGTTGTTTGTAGCGTAATAGCCAAATCAAATAATGTAAAAGATAAAATAGAAGAATTAAAAAATATTTGGAGTAATAAGTCTAAACCTTAATTATAAGGGGAGTTCTTTATGAGAATTGCAATTGGGAATGATCATGTAGGTATAGAATTAAAGAATAATCTAGATACATTCTTTGTCGAAAAAAACATCGATATTATGCACCTGGGAACATTTAACTCTGAGAGAATGGATTACCCTGAGATCGGATTTAAAATCGCTGAAACTGTTTCGGAAGGGAAATATCACTCTGGAATTTTGATATGTGGCTCTGGAGTAGGTATGTCAATAGCGGCAAATCAGGTCAACGGAATACGTGCAGTGGTTTGCAGTGAACCATACACTGCTATGATGGCAAGAGAGCATAATGATGCAAATATACTATGTCTAGGAGCAAGAGTAATCGGTATTGAAATGGCAAAAATGATTATAGAGCAGTGGCTCATCTCAGAATATGAAGGAAATAGGCACCAAAGACGATTAGATATGATTAGTGGCTATGAAAAATAAAAAAATTTCAGGATATTATAAAAATATCCTCGGTAATTCTACTTTCACTTATGTGGACCTCGGATCAAGAGGGGGTTTAAGTGAAGAATGGGAGAAAGTTCAGGATATCATAAATGTGGTCCTTTTTGAGCCAGAGCAGAGTGAAGCTGAAAAATTAAAGAAATTTGCATCAAAAAACACAACAGTAGTTCCCAAAGCGCTATGGAATTTCAAGGGTAAAGTTAAGTTTCACACAACAAGAAATGCTTCATATAGTTCAGTTCTAAAGCCTGATACTAAGGTTCTAGATGGTACATATTATTTTGCGAGAAATTTCTATGAAGTTGATGATGTCTCTGAGATAAATGTAGATCTTCTAGAAGATGTCTTGGATGATAATGGTATACAAGATATAGATTTTCTTAAAATTGACATACAAGGTGCAGAAAATTATATTTTCAAATCGATTAAAGAATGGGCGAAAATTATAGGAATTCACACCGAAGCATACGCTGCAAAACTTTACGAAAAGGGTGGTGATATTTCCATCATATTGAACGAGTTATATAGATATAATTACCAATTATATGACATCAAAACAATTGCTGAAGCACCAATAGTTGAAATTGACGGCAAAAATGTTTTTTCTAAAGACATGCTGAATGCAAGACCAAAATCAGGATATAAATCAAGACCAATGGTATTTGATTTATTGCTTTTTAATGATAAACAATATTCTCTAGAAAGGAATGACAGAGCTCATCTAAGAAAAGCAATTTTTGCATTTTGCGTTTATGAGTATTTCGATCATGCTCTCTATTTAGCAATAAAATCTTTTAATCGAGATATTTTTCTAAAAACTGAGAAAGACTTGATTGTCGAATCAATAATTAATTTGCATAAAAACAAAATGTCAAAAATACAACGATTCAAAGAAAATCTTAAATCATCGTCATATTCTTTGGAGAAGAGGTGATTTGGATTTTTTAAAAAAAGTTGTTTTTGTATTTTTTAATAAATATCTAGGTTTAGCGATAGAATTTGCAAGCAGTGTTCTATTGGTCAGATATCTTGGAGCTGAACAGTATGGTCAATACGTAGCCTTATACATACTTCCAACATTATTGAGCTCTCTAGGTGGTTTTGGGTTTGGCCCCTCAATTGTTTATTATATCAATAGGGGAAAAATCTATATAAGGAAATATCTTTGGACATTTACCTTTTTAGGCTTATTGTTGGGTTCCGTTTATATTTTTCTTCTTATGTCCTTTTCAGACCTTATCAATGAAACTTTCTACAAGGGCGGTGTGGATAAGAGTCTATTCTTAATTTCAATATTATTTATTCCAATTATGATAATCCAGAAGTACCTCCGTTCTATTATCAGAGGTATTTATGAAATTGAATTATTTTCTTTGCTTATAGATATTGTTGCGCCAATTTCTAGATTTATATTTGTATTGATTATTGTATATCTTGATTATGGGTTGTTGGGAGTAGTCTATCTTCCAATATCAGTGCAGTCATTGATTACAGTATATATGTTCCTCTACTTATTAATTAAGAGTATCGATGAGAAGTCGTCTTATTTTGTTAAATATGATGAGTTTATAGAATTGACTAAATTTGGACTAAAAACATTTCTTGGATCAGCAATACTTAAATCCAACAATAATATAGTTATGCTTCTTGCAACCGCATTGTTATCTTTTAGAGATTTGGGGATTTTTTCTCTTGCTCTAAAATTATTACAGTTAATTTCTAGTTTATCAGGCGCTCTATTAACAGTTTTGATGCCAAAAGTTAGCAAAAGCAAGGTAAATGAAATTGCCAAATTTATACCAATAGCAAGTAGAGCGTTATTTTCTGTTACTTTTTTCTGTCTTATACTTTATCTAATATTTATTGAATTTATTGTAATCGCTCTGTACGGAAAAGAATTTATTGGGATAGTCAAATTGATTATACCTCTTGGCATTGCAACAGTCTTACTTCCATTATCGAATACTCTAATGTTAGCCGTAAGTTTTACGGGCGATCCAATCAAAAAAACCTATGCTAGAGGCCTTGGCTTACTGTTAAACTTGACCACTTGTTATCCTCTATTTCTATATTACAATTCTTTCGGCTTTGCTCTCTCAATGACATTTTCACAGATAGCAACCTATTTATTGGCATATATTTTTTATATTAGAAAATTTAATGAACATAATGAACATAATGACTGGAATTTATTTTTTGTTCGTTCGTCAGATATTGACTATTATTCTGGTTTAATTTCGAAACTAACTAAAGGAAAAATATAATAAATTATGACCGGCAGAGTTAAAGTTCAATGTCCACTATGCAATAGCAATCAGAGTTTTGATTTAACTAACTTCTTTTCCTCAAAAGATGCACCCATTTGTATATGCAAGAGATGCAGTTTAGTTTTCTTGAACCCAAGGCACTCAGATGACTGGTATAAGAGTTATTATAAAGGCTCCATCTCAAGAGAAAAGGATAATAAACGATCAGATATAGAAGACTATGAGAGTAAACAATATGAAATAAAAGGTAAATCCGTATTAAAA
>MDTA01157755.1_pt1 | contig 18265 bp, 19 predicted proteins | sample 811151 | NCBI WGS metagenome assembly MDTA01 (sample SAMN05326648, study PRJNA326480) | marine metagenome | isolation source: seawater | place: Indian Ocean: South | collected 2010
CGGCATGCAGCAAGGGGCCGCCGCCACGGGCGGCGTCGGGTTCGAGGGCCGGGCCCACGGCACGGGCGAATGCCCGCGCTCCCTGGGTTGTCCGGGGTGGGATAGATTGTCAGAAAAATTGACTAAATAAATGCACGGCCAGACGCCGGTGATCGGCGGGCGTCGGCAATCCTATCGGCTTGAGCCGCCGGTGCCGCTTGCGGGCATCAATCTACGCTTGTCGGTCGCGCCGGTCTCATTTCTTCCAAGAGCCAGGAAAACAGGACCCGCACTTTCTTCAATTCCTTCTTCTTCGGGCTGACATGCGCCGAATACGCAAATCCGGGAAGGTGAACATCCGGTCGATAGGGCGTGAGCCATCCCCGCGACACCATGTCCTGCGCAAGCACATCGCTGACGAGAATCAGCCCCCGCCCGGAAAGCCCGGCCTGAAGCACTTCATACTCTTGATCGAATTCGCGCATGTTCGGTTTTGCGGCCATAGGTTCGCCCGCCGTTTCAAACCAATGTTGCCAGGTCACCGGCTTGAGCGTTTTCGATACCCATCGCGTGCTGATGAATTGGGCGTCAGCGATATCGCTCAGGCGTTCGATATAGTCGTTCGAGCCGAATGCCTGAAAACGCTCTTGTGTCACGAGTATCGCATCCTTCGACTCCTCGTCCCCGGCGCCGTAACGGAGGGCGATGTCAATGCTTTGATCCCGCCGCAAGTCCGTCACCTCGGTTGAGGAAACCATGCGCAGCCTAAGGTCCGGATGACGCGCTTCGAATGTCGCGACGCGCGGCGCGAACCAAAGTGCTGCGAAAGCCGGCGTCGTGGAAATCGTTAGAACGGATTCCGACGTCCGCAACGCGTCCAGCGTGGCTTGAATGTGTGAAAAGGAAACGGATGTCGCCTCGGCCAATTCCCGGCCCGCCTCCGTCAACGAAACCTGACGCGTGCCGCGAACGAAGAGCGTGACGCCTATCTGCGCCTCCAATCCGCGAACGTGGTGAGAAATCGCGGTGGCGGACAGGTTCAATGCTTCGGCCGCCGCCTTGAAACTACCGCTCCGCGCCGCCGCGTCGAAGGCCCTGAGCGCGGCCAGGGAAGGCATGGACATACCGCCTCCATAAATGAATTCATCTCATCTATAGGCGAGATCTTTGCTTTTGTCACGCGAGCAAGAATCGCCTTTTCTAAGTGACGAACGTTCGAGGAATAAATAGGTGTTGTCGATATTTATTTCTTTTTATCAGTTAGTTAAAAACATAGGAGCCAATAATCATGAGCAATATTCTCCGGATCGACGCCAGCGCACGCCAGGCGCGATCACTCACCCGAATGATGAGTGATATGTTCCTCGAAACCTGGCGCGAGAGCGGTGCGGTTCTGGATGTCACCCATCGTGACGTCGGGCTCAATCCGCCCCCGGCAATTTCGGAAGATTGGATCGCCGCGGCCTTCACCCCCTTGGACCAACGCTCATTCACGCAATCCGCGCTGCTTGAGACCTCCGACGGGCTCATCAAGGAGGTCGAACAAGCCGAAATCATTTTGATCGCAACGCCGATGTACAATTACGGCATGCCCGCCGCGCTGAAAGCCTGGGTCGACCAGGTCGTGCGGGTCGACAAAACCTTCACCTTCGATCTCGCGCGCGGCGACCGGCCGCTCGAACCTATTTTCAGCGGAAAGACGCTTGTTCTGTTGACCGCATCGGGAGAATTCGGGTTCGGTCGCGGCGAACTGAACGAGGGCGCCGATCACCTTATCCCCCATCTGCGCACCATCTCGAAGTATCTCGGTGCCGACGACATTCATCATGTCGGCATCGAGTATCAGGAATTCGGTGACCATCGTTTCGACGGATCGAAGGCGGATGCCATCCGGGAGGTTGAACGTCTCGCCGAAGACCTTGTCGAGCGCGGGAACGGTTCCTCATATCGAACGTCGGCGCCCCAGAAGAAAATTGAGGTGTTTACGTAAGGTCGAATTTTGGCGCGTGTAACCCATCAAATGTTCCCGTTTTATTCTTGATCGCTGCCGATGTGGCCGGTAGGTTGCAGACGGCTGGCCCGACATCCGGAAAATTTGTCGGCTGCCGGTAATCATGCCATCGCGCCAGGAGGTGGGGTGTCATATGAGGGGAAACGTCGTCTCTCCGGGCCAGCCGCTTCGTCCCGTTTTCTATGGGTCTTGGTGCTGGGCACGGGCAGATAGTGTCCAGCGCCCAAGGTTGATACGTCGCCTATTCGTGCCGCGTTCACGGGGCAACGTTCAGTACGATTTTGGCGCGCGTAACCCATCAAATGTTCCCGTTTTATTCTTGATCGATGGCTGAGTGGCCGGTAGGGTGCGGACGGCTGGCCCGACATCCGGAAAATTTGTCGGTACCGGTAATTTGGCGACCGCGCCTGGAGGTCGTTAATCATATGAGGGGAATGTGTCGTCCCTCCGGGCCCGCCGCTCCTCCGTCTTATCTAAGAGGCTTGGTGCCGGGCACGGGCAGATAGTGTCCAGCGCCCAAGGTCGATACGTCGCCTATTCGTGCCGCGTTCACGGGGCAACTTTCAGTACGATTTTGGCGCGTGTAACCCGTCTAATGTTCCCGTTTTATTCTTGATCGTCGCCGACGTGGCCGGTAAGTTGCAGTCGGCTGGCCCGACATCCGGAAAAATTGGCGGTTACCGGTAATTTGGCGACCGCGCCTGGAGGTCGTTAATCATATGAGGGGAATCATCGTCCCTCCGGGCCAGCCGCTCCTTCGTCCTATCTAAGAGGCTTGGTACCGGGTACGGGCACATAGTGTCCAGCGCCCAAGGTTGACACGTCACGTATCCGCGTCGCGCTCCAAAGAAAGTTTCCGGTGACCTGGCGCTTTCCGTCGCCTTGTTGGAGTTGGTCGAACCTGCCGACCTTGACGACCAGCTTGTCGCGCTTGCCGGCCGCGCCGGCGACCTCGAACACATGCAGGAACGCCTTGTCCTTGGCGTCCCAGAGCACGATGTGAGGATCCGCCATGCGGGTCGGCAGGTCGCGTAGCAGGTCCGCGTCGACGGTGATTTCGCTGGGCTTGGTCGGCCGTTGGGTGCGTTTCAGGCGGTGGTCGACAACCAGCACGGACCCGTCGCCCACGTCGATGCCGTGGTCCTTGGCGAAGGCTTTCACCGCGTCGTCCATGACGCCGATGCGGGCGAACTTGCCTTGCGGTTTGATCCGACCGGACAGGACGCCGTCGGCCCAACGGTTGAACAGTTTGGGCGAGACCGAGCGCGCGGCGCGGGCGCCGGTTTCCATCGCTCGGCGGCCGGATTTCACCAGGCCCTTGGCCAACGCCTTGGCAGCCTTGGCCAGCTTGCCGACCCCGGGCACGGCGCCCAGGCCGCTGACCGCGGCCAGGGCGGCGTTGATGCCGGCGTCCGACAGATCGCCCCGGTTGACCGCTTCGCGGGCGGCCTGAAACGCCTGGTAGGCTTCCTTGGCTTCCAGGGCCTCGCCCGTGCCGGGCAGGATGCCGAGCAGGGCTTCTCCGACCTCTTGTTGCAATTCCTCCGGCGCCTCGTCGATGTACGATGCCCCGGCCTCATCCGTGACGCCGCCGTCAACGATGGCGTCCCAGGGCGTGAGTTGCGCCGACAGGTCGGCCAGATCCATCGCTTCGTCCCCGACGGTCACGGTCTCGGATTTCAGGCTGGGGCTATCCGCTGCTACCGGCGTCGGCAGGGCGTTCTCTGCGCTGGCCGCCCGAATTCTTATCTCCCCTTGGTCCGGGATGCCGGGGCCGTTGGCTGTCTCGATCCGCCGCTGCGTGGCCGCGACACCGGCGGGCATCCGCTTGGGGCGTTCCGGCTCGGCGAGGGCCCCGGTATCCGGCTCGACACCCATGGTTTTCAAGCCTTCGGCGGTAAGGGCCTCGAACTCGGCGTCGGACGTGCTCTCGAAGCGGTTTTCGGCGACGCCGCGCAGGAAATCCTTCTCCGGGCCGGTCAGGCTGTTGTCCCGGCGCTTGAGCAGGGCCTCGAAGGCGTCCAGGTCGTTGGCGTCGCGTGCCTTCAGGGCGTGTTCCAGCAATTCGGCCTTGGCGGCGTCGAGCGGTACTCCCTGCAGGGTCGGGGTGCCCGCGTTGTTGCGCTCGAACCGGCCCGGCTTGAAGGTCGCGATATGGCGGAACTCGCTGGCTGCCTTGATCGGGTCGATCTTGGGTGCGGCAAACTCGGGCGCTGTAATTTGAGGGGCGGGTGCCTTGCCCGCCAAATCCATGGGATCGGACAGACGCGGGCCGATGGGCTTGGCGGTTGCCGGTTTGGTCGATGCTTCTTCACCTTTCATTTTGCGCACGGTGGCGACCTGCTGCGTCATGCTGCGGCCGGGGGTCGAGACGTCGTCGGCGACGGTGGGGCCGGAGGGTGTCTTGGGCTGGTTCGCGCCAGGCCCGGAGGTCGACGCGAAGGTGGCGGGCAGCTTGACCGCGCCGTCGCGGGCCCCTTGCAGCGCGGCCAGGTCGGTCTCGCCGCCTTTCAAGGCGTAGCCGTCAGGCTTGGTCCCCAGCATCTCCTGCGCCGTTTCCAGGCCGCCCAAGTACTCGGGCGTGGCGACAAAAGTGGGGGCATCGAGAATGCCGTTCTCGGCCATCAGGCTGGATGAGAAAAACACGTCGTCCGGCAGGTTCGGCTGGCCCAGGCCGATGCCGTCGGTCAGGAATGACGGCGGCAGGGGGGCGGGCAGGTCCGCCGGGGCGCTGCCGGAGCCGATCGGGTCGCCGTAAAGACCGCCGTCGTCGACGTCCACCGTGCCCCCGGACGGAGAGCCAGCCGCGGCGCCTTCGGTGCCGGATGCGGGAGGAGAGGGCAGGGCCTGGGGCCCGCCGGAGGTGCCGCCCATGGGCATGTCTCCTCTGGTTGGGGTGACAGGGGCGGTCGGGGCCTGCGCGGGAACTCTCCCAAAATTCACAAGCCCTTGGCGCGGTTTAGAAAAATCTTCTATTCTCTCCGCCGAAACGGCATAAGAAACCAATCGTGCTCTCGGGGAAGGCCACGTGAACAAGTTCGAAACACGGGGGATGCCTTAACGTGCGTTCAGAAGTGGTGTTCCGCGACGGATCGCGGTCCTGGACCGTTTTCGGACAGGACAACGGTAAGCCGCCCGATCTGGTCGATACGAACCAGGTGGTCGTACGTGCCGGGAACGAAGCCGTCCTGATCGATCCGGGCGGCGTCGAAATCTTTCCCGCCGTGTTCGACGCGGTCGAACGCGAAGTCCCCCTGGCCGATATCCGCCACGTCATTCTGACCCACGAGGACCCGGACGCGGGATCGTCCCTGCCGCTCTGGCGAGAGGTTTGCGTCGACGAATTGAAGGTTCATGTTCCCTGGCTTTGGCTCGGCTATGTCACCCATTACGACCGCGAAGCCGATTTCGTCGCGGTGCCCGACGAGGGTATGGAAATTCGCTTTGGTGATAACGGGCGGCTGCATTTGATCCCGGCCCATTACCTGCATTCGCCGGGAAATTTCTCGGTCTTCGATCCGGTGTCGAAGGTTCTGTTCTCCGGCGATATCGGTGGCGCCCTGGTGCCGCCCGACGACCGCGACGGCTTCGTCGTCCGCGACTTCGACCGGCACGTTCAATACCTGACCGGATTCCATCAACGCTGGATGGGCTCGCCCGCCGCCCGTGACGATTGGATCCGGCGCGTGCGTGACGTGGCGCCCGAAATCATCGTGCCGCAGCGCGGTCTGGTCTTCACCGGCGAAGACGTCGATCGCTTCCTCAATTGGTTCGAGACGCTGGAAATCGGCACTGCCGTGCGCGGCGGCACACCGCAGCGCGTCGCCGGTACAACTCCTGCCGATGGCGAAGCTGCGGCCCCGGCAAGCGAGAATACGCCTGCCCCGGCGCCGACGGCCAAGGCAGAAATGCCGATCGAATCCCCGATCTTCGGTGCCGGCCGACCGCTGATCCGCGCGTTGAAGGACAGCGGAAAGCACTTCCGTCTGATCACCCGCTCCGATTTCGACGGCCTCGTCTGTGCCGTGCTGTTGGAGGAACTGGAGCTGATCGACGACATCCTGTTCGTTCACCCACGTCAGATGCAATACGGCGAGGTCGACGTCACCGACAACGACGTGTCGACCAACGTGCCGTTCGACGAACGGGTCTATCTCGCCTTCGACCATCACCTCAGCGAGATGGAACGCGTCGGCGGTCAGAAGGACAACCACGTCATCGATCCGACGGCACCCTCGGCGGCGCGCGTCGTCTACAACTACTTCGGCGGTGAGGAAGCCTTCCCCTTTATTTCCGGCGAGCTGATGGACGCCGTCGATCAGGCGGATTCGGCGCAGTACGTCATGGACGATGTTCTGGAACCCGAGGGCTGGGCGCTCTTGAACTTCATCATGGACCCGCGCACGGGGCTCGGCCGCTACCGCGGGTTCCGCATTCCCAATTACGAATTGATGATGGGCCTGATCGAGGATTGCCGGAATTATACGATCGAGGAGATTCTCGAGCTTCCCGACGTCAAGGAACGCATCGATCTGTACAATGAACACCGGCCCAAGTTCGAGGAACAGATCCAGCGCTGCACCACCATGCACGGCAAGCTCGCCGTCATCGATATGCGGGGGGAGACGGAAATCTTCTGCGGCAACCGCTTCCTGGTTTACGCCCTGCTACCGGAATGCAACATCTCCATGCATGTGGTGAAGGGCAAGCAGGACCAGAACACGGTCTTCGCCGTCGGCAAATCGATCTTCGACCGGTCCAGCAAGGTCAACGTGGGCGAGTTGATGCTGCGCTTCGGCGGCGGCGGCCACCGCGCTGCCGGCACCTGCCAGGCGGACAACCACATCGCCGAGGAAACCCTGGCCGAACTGATTCACCGTATCTCGTCGGAAACCTGACGGCGGCGTTCGTCTAGGGCATCCCCACCCGCCCCAACCCGGTCAGCAGATACCAGGCCATGGCGGCGGTGCCGCCGACCAGCGCCAGCAGAGCCGCGAACATTCCCCGGATCAAGCCCGAGCGCAGAGCGGTGAATCCCTCCAAAACCTGAACCTGGTTCTCCGTGATGCGGTCCTGCGTCTGGTCGATGCGGCCGTGCAGGCGTGTGCGGGAGGCCCGTGTCTGCGTCATGAAAGCGCGCAGTTCGTGGCCCATGCGGTCGAAGGATTGAGCGGCTTCGCGCGACCGTTCGACGCATTGCCGCTCATGCGCCAGGATCGCCTGCCGCGCCAAGCCGGCTTCACGTAGCGCCTCGTTGGCGACGCTGAGGGCGCGGTGGGTCGGGATGTCGGTTGGGTGGGTCATGTCTTCGTCCGTCCCGCCATGCGGGGTCAAAGGGTGAAATCCGTTTGCGCCTTGAAGCTGCCCGCTCCGCGCCAGCGGGGGGCGGGCCGATTGGCGCCCCCTGGCGGCAAGGCGCGGCCCAGGCGTACCGGCTCCGCCAAAAGGCAGCCGGCGACGGCGTCCAGGCCGTCGTCCCGGCTGGGCGCGCCGGGGGTCCATTCGCGCATTTCGCGGACGAAGGGCGTCTGCCAGACCGCCTCATGGGCGTGCAGGCGGCCGGCGGCCAAGACGGCGTCGAAGGCATCCAGGATGCGAAGGTCCTTGGCCCGATGGCTGGTCGCTTCGATCACGGCGGCCTCGATTCCGGCAGCCGCCAGTTCCCGGCGCAGCAACCCCGGAAGGAAGCGTCCAATGCCGTTGGTCTCCAAGACGACCGCCGGCAGGTGATGGTCGCGCAGGAAGGCCGCGACCTGCCTGCATTGCTGGGAGGCCTCGTCCAGGTTTTCACCGAAGGCGCCGCCGGTCGATGCACGGGCGGCTTCCTCCGGATCGTGTTCCAGGTATCGCACCGCATGCAGGTAATGGGTGCCGTCCGTATCCGTGAACAGGCCCGCGACGACGCTGGCGTCGCCCGCGCCCGGCGCTCCATATGCCGGATCCCACCAACAGGTTGCGGAGACCAGACGTTTGCCGCCCAGGGTCAACACCGCTTCGCCGTTGCGTTCGGCGTAGTCCAGATCGGCGGCATAAGCGACCAACCGCCCCGGGTCCAAACGGCTGTCCAGGATGTTGACCGGCTCCAGCAGCATCTGACTTTTGAATTTGTTGGGGCCGCTGCGCTCGCGGATCGCGTCGATGCGGGCGATGGGAAATCTTTCGGGCCAGCGCGACGTGCCGCGCGCCGTCAGCAGGGCGAGTTCCAACCGCTCGAAGCTGTCCAGGAAAGGCTTCGCTTCGCCGCTGCCGGGGCGGGCGTCACCAGCGTAGATCGTGTCGTAGGCATGCGGCGTGCCGACGTAGAGTTGCAGCCCCCCCGGCACCAATACGTATTCGATCTCCGCCAGGCGGGCGCGCAGGTCGGCGCGTTTGGGCGGCGTGTCGCAGGTGTTGGGCACCTCGACGTCGTCGCAGATCACCACATCGGCGCGCGAGCCGGTCAGGTTCGCGCCGATCCCGCGGGCCAGCATGGACGGGTCGCGCAACTCCGCCCGGCGGTTGACGGTGAATTGTTCCGACGCCCATTGGTCGGCCCGCGCGGGTTTCAGATCACGGGTCAGGGGATGGCGTTCGATGATGCGTTTGACGTTGCGCACCATCTTGCGGGCCAGGGCCAGATCGGCGGCCAATACCATGATCCGCAGGTTCGGGTCGTTCAGCAGAAGCCAGGCGGAAAACAGGCCGACCAGTGTCGACTTTCCAGAGTTGCGGAACGCCATCAACAGAAGCTCCCGCCGACCGCCGTCCCAATGCTCCTGAAGCCAGCGCGCCATGCGGATGTGAAGGCGCGGTGTCTTTAATTCCTGCTGGTTGTTCCACAGGGCGACGAACAGGTCGAAGCTGACCGGCTGCTGCATGGGTCCTCGCGGTCACGGCCTTTCGTGGGGGCCGAAGCTGAAATTGACGGGCAGGGAGACACGCGTCTCGGCGGGCCCGAAGTTCGGGGTTGCGCAATGACGCAGCGATCCCGGCATGAAAATCATGCGCCCCGGCGGCGTTTCGATCCGGTGGCACCGGTGGGGCTTGTCCGGAGATTGGACGATCAAATCGCCACCGGTCCCCTTCACCGAATAGACGGCGACGACGGGTGTGCCCCGATGGTCGTGCCACGGCACGCCTTCATTCGGCTTGAAATGGTTGCACCAGGATCGGTGGCGGTAGGGCAGGCCGACAAGGTCGGGTCGGTGTCGCCCCAGATAGGCGGCTAGGGCCGGATAGAGCCGCGCCGCCAATCCGGCAAGTCCGGGCGGCAGCGGGTCGCGGTCGAACAGGCATTCGGTCGCCCGGCGGTTCAGGATGTCGTCGCCGTAGCGCGCGGCGGGTGTCGGGTCGCTCGTCCGCATTTCTTCCAGGATCATGTCGTTCATGGCGGCGATGCGCCCGCCGGTGAAATCGAACATGGTGACGCCGGGCGCGGCATCTGCGTATCCGGCGAGGTCACGCATGGGCTGCAGTCTCCATCGCCTTGGATGAATGCGGCGAGGCCAGGCGGATGACTTCCGCCGCCGCCACGCCGGGCCGACGGATATGACCGTCGTCCAAGGCGTCGATCCGGGTCAGGGTCAGGCCGGTCATATAATAAAGTGCCGCCGCCAGCATCGCCGTGTTGTAGGTGAAGCTGACGTCGCAGGCGGCCTGCCAATGATCGCCTTCCAGGAACATGCAGGACCCTTTGCAGAGTTGCACCACCGGACAGGCGCGGCATTCGTCCCGGGTCTGGTGGTGACGGGCGCTGGTCAGGCGCACGGCGTCCAGGCCAGCGACATTGCCCAGGTTGTGATGGGCGTCCTCGGCCGAGACGTTATGGCAGGTCGTGACCTCGCCCATCAGGTTGACGGCGATGGTGTCTTCGCGGTCCATGCCGCATTTCTGGCCGAGGGCGGCAATGGGTCGGCTCTTGCCGAGGCTGTCGAGAAAGTCCTCGATCTTGTTCCGCACCGAATTGCATCCGGGCACGGTCTCACCGTTGGCGGCTTCGCTGAACAGGGTGTGCAGGGCTTTGCGATGTTCCGCTTCGTCGCGGGGGACGCAGGCCATGGCGTCGTCGTCATAAGGCAGAAGAATTTCTTCCGTGTTGGACGAGATCGATCCCGGCGGCACGCCCAGCTTGTCTTCGATGTGACGGCGCACGGCGGCAAGGGAGAAATTCCAGCGCGTCAGCACCGTACCGAACCCCAAGCCGAAGTCCGGCTCGTTGGGGCAGGGTGGGGCCTCCTCGTCTTCGATCTGTCCGGCGGCGGCCATCATCCGGCGGATCAGTCGGCACTTCTCCGGATCGTCCAGAATGTCTTCCGGATTGCGATACGTCTGCGCCGGGCCGTCGTGGCTGATCTGCACGCCGAAGCGATGGGCGATCAGCCAATCGACTTTCTCGTCGTCGAGTAGGGATCCGTTGGTGATCACGTTGAACCGCGCCCGGGGAAACCGACGGCGAAGCTCTTCGCCCAGGATCTTCAGCTTGGCCCAATAGACGAATGGCTCGCCGCCCCAGAATTCGATGCGGATATCGTCCGTGCTCGTTGGATGGAACCAGCCGTCGAGATTGCGCAGGAACAATTTGGCGTCCTCCACCGCGCCGCCCAGGAAGCTGTTCCAACTGGCCTGGTTGCAATAGGCACAGGCGTAGTTGCAGCGGAACCCCATCTGAATTTTCAGGACCCGGACGTCTTTCTTGTATCCCGGGGCGGTCGGCGAAACGCGATGCGGCACGGTCCAGGAAACGGGGCCTTCGGTTACGAAGGCCGGATGCACCATTCGGTTGCCGTCGCCTTCGTCGATCAGCGTCGAAGTCGTCGGGTCGTAGATCAGATGACGGGTCACGTCGCCTTCCAGCGTCAATCGATAGGTCATCAGCCGAACTCCCAGTCTTGCGGCATGGGCGAAGGAAGGGTGAAGAAAGCCTGATCCGGATTGGGCGAGCCGTCCGGCAGGGTGGCGCGAGCATCCCGGTAGGTCACGCCGTTCGCGGCATCCGTATGATCGAATTCACCGACGAAGCCGAGCGGCCCCAGACGGGCCTCGACGATCACATCGTCATTGGTGAAGCCGCCTGTGCCGTCGCCGTCGGTGACGATCTTGACGACCGGAACCAAACCGATGCCTTCCGATGTGCAGATGTGGTCGACGAAATCGAAGATGTAGACGTACTGCTTGTGATCCCAATGAGGATAGGCGGCATCCGGGCGCAATTCCGTCGGACAAAGTGCCGCCATGGCGTCGATCTCCAAAAGTTTGAACGCCTCGGGTGCTGGGCTGCCGTTATACAGCGTGCTCAGGTAATGGACTGCGCCGTCCCGCATGGTCGCGGGGTTCCAATCCAGTGTGACGTCGCCCATGGGGGTCAACAGCATCCCGGTCAGGCGTGGGGCCAGTTCCTCGCCCAGCCGATTGCCGCCGGCCCCACCTTCGCCGGGCCGGTTGATGCCGTCGCCTTGCAGGTACCAGCTTTCAAGCCGGAGATGATCCGTATCGACCGTCAATCCATGGACGACGTTTTCTACGTCGCTGCCGGGCACGGTCCAGATGCGGCGTGCGCGTTTCAACATGGGACTTCTCCGGTTTCGAGGTGTCGAGGGGTGGCTGCATGGACGCGCCGGACGAAACGCCAGGCGGCGCCGAGAACCCAGAAGGTCAGGCAGATAACTATCGCCGTATAGGCCCAGCCCCAGACCTGGAGCCCGGCGCCGCCGGCAATCCCGAACAAGGCGATTGCATAATCGTTGCGTAGTGCGTCGAGCCAGACTTTCATCCGCCGCATATATCGCGGCTGGCGCGGGGTCAGGAGTTTCTGCGGGTTCCACGGGACGATGGTTAGACGTTGCCGTTTGGCGAGGCCCCAACCGACGGTCATTAGAACGATGCGCAGGAAGATCGCCGCCCCGGCACCGCACCAGGCAAGCGCCATGTCACCTTGGCGCAGGCCGATGGCGACCATCACCAGGACCATGGTCACGTAGCCGACGGCGATGTCATAGAGCCCGCCCAAATTGGTTGCGGTGCCCGTCGCGCGGGCGACGTAGCCGTCGATCCAATCGGTCCAACGCGAGACGAAGATCAACGCCGCCCCGGCGAAGGCCGTCGCCGGCCCTTCGCCCTGGGCAATCGCCACCAGGCCCGCGAGCGCGAGGACCAGACTGCCGGTGGTGATCCAGTTAGGATGCAGCCAGGTCAGCCGCGGAGCGACGGCCAAGGCCGTGTCGCGGTCCCAGTTGATCAGCCGGTCGAAGGTCATGGCCGGTTTCCTTTCTGACATAATCCTGGAAGGGGAAGGCGTAGTCGGGCCCCGCCACGGCCCAAAGGCCGCCGTGCACTTCGTAGCTTCCGGATCCGTTGTGACAGATCGGCTCGTAGAGCATCAGCGTGCCGTCATGGTGGACGGGTTCAATTGTTTCGACGGCAAGGAAGCTGTCGAGGCTGCCCCAGGCCAGGCGGTCGCCGACGACCATCTGTTTCGGCCGTTCGCTCGCCGGTGCGTAGATTCCGTCGGCGGGTGGCGTGGCGACGCCGTGGACGTCGGCGAACTGGTCGAGCGATCCCGGTTCCCGCATGGCCGCGTACCAGGCGTCCGGATCGGCGGCGACCCAGCCGCGGGCGAGCGACCAGATACGATGCGCGCCGGCGACGAAGTAACGGCCGTTGACCAGGAAGGCGCTATGCGGGCCGATGCGGCCGACGTACATGCGGTCGACCCGGTTCACGATCCCGAAGGCGCCCTTCACCCGGTCACCCGGCTGCAATGTCTCGATAGGGCGCATGCTGCCGTCGGCCATGGTCACCGGCGTTCCGGCGGGAAAGCAACAATCACACGCACAGGCGCAGGCGCAGACACAAGCACAGGCGCAGTTGCAATTGCAGTTGGAGTAACAATTGTAATTGTCGTCCCCGGCACCGCCGGTGCCCTGGCCGTATCCGGTGATCGACCGCCGACGGACGACGGTCAACTGATCCTCGGCGGCGACGGCATAGGCCGTGTACTGTGGTGCATGCCAATCGGTGAGCGGCGCATTGGTCGTCGTCTGACCGCCCGCGAAATCGTATCCGCTGGGGTTCCCCGGGTTGGACTGGTTCATGATCGTGCCGCCGTTGCGGTTGCTCGAACTGCCGCCGATCCCTGGCCAGGTCCACCAGTTGCCGTCGGGCGGCATCCAATAGGGATCGCCCGCGCAGTTGCTGTCGGCCAACAGGCCGGTGCAGTTCTCCGCGCGGACGTCGACGCGTCGTTCGCGTTGATGCCCGTCGGGCGCCAGGCGCGACGGTCCGATACCGTGCAGGCGATCGTGGCTGGTCTCGCCGGGGTCATCCATATGCGCCGTCTGGCGGTGCAGGCCCATGGTCAGGCCGCCGTCCTCCGCCTGCGGCGCCGCCGGACCCGGGCCGTGCCGGCGCGGGTCCTGTCCGCCGCGCGCACTCATCAGTAATCGACCCCGTCGACGACGATGTGCACGCTCTTGCTGGCCGATACCGCCGAGGTCATGGCGACCTCGATGGTCTCGCCGGCGCCGAGCGTCAGGAAACGGCCCGGGTCCGCCGGGATCGACGGGATCGTCGTCGGGTCCAGAAGATCGACCGCGGGCGCGGAACTGACACGCCCCGAGTTGGTCGGCAATTCGAAGGTCGCGAGGATGCAGGACGTTGTGCCGTCGTTTTTCTTTACCTGAAGCGACGGCGTCGTGTCGTCGCTCGAGGCCGAGATCAGATGTACGCGGGCACCGTTGGCGCCGGCGGTGAAAACGGTTTGCGCGTCCGTCCCGTCGGTGTCGACGATGACGGTGCATTGGGAATTGCGGGCTCCCAGATATTCGGGGGTACTGGCCATGATGGGGGTCTCCTTAAAGTCCGAAGGAAAGCGCCGTCAGATGGGCGCCGTGGGTCAGGGTCGGGTCGTATCGAAGGTCGCCTGCGGCGTCGACGCTCAGCACCGCGCCGGCGTCGCCCGCCGTCGGTGCCGCGATGCCGAGGTCCAATTGCGTGGCCAAGGTTGCCCGCGCCGTCGCCGCGTCGACGTCGTCCAACAGGGTTTCGATGAAGGCCGTGACGGGCGCTTCGCCGACCGAACCGGTGCCGGCGATGGGCGTGCCTTCGGCATCGAAGGCGAGGAAGGCGCCCGCCCGCGTCGTCCGGTCGGGCAGGGTCAGGACGACGTCCGGATCCGTCGGCGACAACTGGACGGACCGCCGCGCGTCATCGGCGATCTGCTGCAGGGCGGCGGTCAGGAAATCCAATTCGTCGTTGATAACCTGGGCGCGAAAGGCCCCCGATTCCTGGAAATCCGATTGCCGGGCGATGGTCAGGCGGCGGCGAAGGGTGACGGCGACGCCGTCGCCGGGCGCCGCGTCGAAGGTCACTTCGCCGCCCAGGTCTTCGCCCGCGCCGGTCACGGCAAAGCCCGTGTCCTGCAGGGAGTCGTCCAGGTAGACCTCCAGGTCGGCGGCCTTGAAGATGGGAAAAGGATAGGTGAACAGCACCTGCTCGCCGTCGGCGGTGTACTGTTTGCGCGGCGCGATATCGCCGATCTGAATATGGTCAGCCATGGAATTCTCCGGTTGTCTGTATGGAAGGCGGGCGGATGGTGCCGCGGATTGGACGGACCTACGTCAGGGCTTGCCCTGCCAGACACGCACGCCCTTTTCGACCGACCGGCCGACGACATAGCCGCCGACGCCGATCTTCAGCAGGTCCCACATGTCCGGCGGCAGCGGCAGCATGGGCACGCCGAACCAGGGGTGGACGATGAAGTTGTTGGCGACGATGACGCCGAACAGGCACATCAACAGCGGCCGCCAATTGCGTTGCAACCAGCTGTCGCCCTGGGCCTCGGCGACGATCACTTTCGCCGCCGCCTCGATCTCCTTCATCTGGCCGGTCAGGACCATTTCCTGCAGGCGGGCCTTGATGCGGGCGGCTTCGTCCTTGTCCGCGACCGACTTGTCGATGACGTTGAACAGGCCGCTCACCACCGGCGCGATCAGGGTGCTCAGCATCGCGGTCACTCCACGTCGTTGTAGAACAGATGCCGGCCGATCTCGGCCGAGGGCGCCCGGCCCCGGGCCCAGGGCGGGTTGACCGATTTGGCGTGGTAATGGGTGGCGCCGTCGGTCGGGTCGCCCAGCGTTCCGGCGACCGCCCGCCGGGCGATCCGGCGGCAGGTCTGGAACACGCGGTTGCCGTCGTCGACGGCTTCGATCTTTGCCCGGTTGGGGTCGCCCGCGTTCCAGCAGGAAAACTGCCACGGCCGCTGGCAGACGGCCTCGACCGTGCCGCCCCACCAATAGGCGCCGCCGGCTTCGCGGGCCCGGCGCACCCGGTTCATCACCACGGCGGCAACGGCTTCCTTGCCGCGCACGGACTCGCCCCGCGCTTCGCCGTAGATCGTGCGCGCCAGGATGTCGCCAGCGCGATCGTTCCGTGTAGACAGGCTGTCCGCCGATGCCGGTTCGGGCGGCGGCGGTGGGGCCGCGGGCGTGGCGGCGGCCAAGCCGGGCGTGGCCGGATGCGAATGATCGGTCATGTCAGGTTCCTTCGTGGTCTTGGATTTTCTCGATGCTCCGGCGGCGAGGCCGGATCCGGTCCTGGAGGATTTGCAGGCCCACTTCGAATTCATGGCGGGTGTCGTCCAGGGCTGTCGCGGCGGCCGCCGCGTTGCGCGCGACCCGCCGGGCCAGCAGCGCCAGGGCGCACAGGTTCAGCACCGCCAGCGAAAGGGCGGCGATGGCCAGGTCGAATGCGGTCATGGAACGGGGGCTTGGCGAAAGGCCGGGGCGGTCAGCCGAGGCCCAGGGTCTGGGCGATCATGGCGGCGCAGACGAGTGCCCCCGCCGCCGCCAGAAAGACGGCCGGATCTTGGCTATGCATGGGTGTCTCCGGATTGTGTGGGTTCGAAAGGATCGGCCTTGGCCGCGCCGGACGTGTCAGGCGGGCATCAAGTCGAGAAGACGATGAAGTTATGCAGGGTGTGAACGACAATCCCGGGGATGATCGATCGCGTCAGGCAGTACAGCCCGCAGCTCAGCCAACCGATCGCTGAAATCGCTGCAACCCAGACCAGGCCCTGGGACCAATGGGCCGCGCCGAACAGCAATCCGGCGATCAGAATGCGCAAGGTCAGGTTTGGAAAAAATCGGGCCAGGGCGGCAAGCAGGATGGCCCTGTCGAACAGCTCTTCCACGACCGAGTTGAAGGTCAGGCCGACCGACAGGTCGAGATATCGGACAAGGTCGTCACGGTAGGGCGGAACCTGGAATAACTCCAACTCGCCCAAGCGCCAATTCACATATCCGCCGGCCTGATGAATCATTTGATCGCAAAGGAACGCGCCCGCCGTGATCAGCAGAACATGGGGATTGAACCACCCGGCACCGCCCCAGGGGACCGACGGCACGGCAAACGCCTGCCGGGCAATACGGCGAAACGACGCCGTCGAAAGGCAGAGGACGAGAAGGAGTCCCTTCTTCGCGTAGTCGAACAGAACGAACTCATTGATGTCCGAAACGAAGCCGATCAAGGCAAAGTCATCGAGCACGGTAGTGGCGAAAAGAAACGCGGCCAACACGATTTCGGCATTGGATAAGGAGCTATCGTGTGGTGAGCCGCTATTTGACAATGTCTGACCAGGAATTAGGTGAAGACTTCGTTTCGCAACTTTAGGTCGAGATTGCGCGCAATTCAAACTTCAAGCCCGAGTTCCGAGAATTATAGCCGGCCATTCATTATCGAACGCCGCCAGCGACCTTCGCATCCTTGAAAGCATTCTTGTCGGGCCCAAGCAGCCCGCTAATCAGTTTGAACGCGCTGATCAGCATGTTGTCAGTATCGCTCCCTCCTTCGGAATCGATCAGTTCAAGAAATTTCGCATAGTCCTTATCGTCCATTCGGGCGAGCCATTCGGCGTCCTTGGGGACGATCCCGGCCTCGGTCAGTGCGTCGATCCGTTTCTTGATCGTTGCGTCCTTGCCGTCCGGCTGGGCATGCGGGTTGGTTGAGGCGGTGGGCGGCGTCGGGGCGGGCTTGGGTTTCCAGCGGCCCGCGAGCAGGTTGTCGGTCCGCGGGGAAGGGGGCTTGGTGGCACCGCCGACGGGGCGTGCACCTTCGCCCGTATCGCCGGATCTGGCCGCGACCTGGATCGGCGACGCGGGTTTGGCGGGGGCGGGGAACGAGGCCGTCATCTTGCCGGAGGTGATGGCGCGCTGGCTGAGCATCTCCGTCGGGCCCCAAGGCTTGGCGATGCCGTCGACCCGAAGGCCGCCGCCGGCGAGATCGTTCAGCTTCTCCTGGCCTTTTTCGATCCCGCGCAGGAAGCCTTCGTCGGCGTCCCGCGTCGGTGCGGGAACGATGCCGTTGTCGGCGAGGAAGCTGGACACCCGATGGACGTCGTCCGGTTGGTTCGCCTGGCCGCGCCCGACGGGCTCGGTCAGGAAGGTCTTGCCGAACCCGCCGAACCCGTCCGTCCCGCCGACGCCCGGCAGGCCATCGGTGGATTGTGACGGGGCCGGGGTGGTGATCGGCGTCGCGGTCGCGTCGGTGGCGCCATCGGCGGCGCCTTGGCCCGGTGCGGGCGGCAAGGCTGCGCCGTCCTGGGTGCTGCCCATGACAGGTCTCCTGAGTTCTGCAAGGAAAGGGGAAAGGGCAGGGCGATGGGCCGATGCGGGCCGGGCGCACCTCGCCCGTTCGTTGCGATGGTTATGCCACGTCCCTACGGCCGCGTCAAGAAAAAATTCCTATATTCTCGAAAAAATGTCCCCGACGCGCGTCATCTGCCGGGTCATCATTGAGCGAGCGCGGCCTCGTCGGTCTGAGCCGCCCGCATGAAGCCGCGAATAAGCCGTCGCGCGATCGGCATCGCCGTCGCGTGAACCATTCCCGGCCGGATTTCCCGGTCGTAGAAAGTCCGGACCAGGATCTTGTCGTTGATTGTCAGGTCCGCGGCTGTGTCGTCTTCGCTGAAGATCGCAGGCAGATAGACCGCGCCGTCCCGGCGCAGGCCCAATGCCTGGGTCGTTTCCTCGACAATGCAGCGGTTCAGCAGATGTGGATCGTCTAATTCTTTGATAATGACAAGGGCGTTATGAATCATGCCGTCACCGTCGGCTCTGGCCGAAACGGCGCAATTGGCCGAGAGAAAGAATCTCAATGTTCGCTCTCCACTCTTATTGGCCACGGCCCAGGTTCGAATCTCATCCTTGTCGCGGGAAAACAGGATGCGCATGCGGGCGGACCCCTGGCCGTTTTGGAACGTCAAGCCGGTCAACCGCGCCAGTTCATCGAAGTGACGGGTCAGGA
>MDTA01105811.1_pt1 | contig 18264 bp, 13 predicted proteins | sample 811151 | NCBI WGS metagenome assembly MDTA01 (sample SAMN05326648, study PRJNA326480) | marine metagenome | isolation source: seawater | place: Indian Ocean: South | collected 2010
AAAACCTTGTGGCTGTCAGGGATTGCGGCCATGCAGCGGGGCGATGGACCAAGCGCGGTAGCGCATTGGAACAATCTCAAGAGTACCGGCGCGCTCAACGCGCAGGAAACCGCTTCACTCGACCAGATGATCGCAGAGGCAGGCGGCCAGGCGGCAACGCCTGCAACTCCCGTGGCAGCGGCATCAGGCGTCTCAGTGAAGGTCAAGGTTACTCTGGATCCGTCGTTATCCGCGCGCGTCGCCACCGGCGATGCGTTGTTTGTGTTTGCGCGTGCCGCGCAGGGCCCACCGATGCCGCTCGCCGTGCAACGGTTGGTGGCTGGCGCGCTCCCACTTGAGGTCACACTTGACGAGTCGATGGCCATGATGCCCAACATGACGCTCGCGAGTTTCCCGCGTGTTGTAGTAGGTGCACGCATTTCCAAGAGTGGAAATGCACGCCCGTCCGACGGCGATCTCCAAGGCTTGAGCGCAGCCATTGATCCCAAGTCTGTCGGGCGTGTGGCCGTGCAAATATCCGACGTGGTTGGAGAGGCGCACACGGGCATAAAGGCGGCTCCCGCCCAACCTGCGGCGGCCCCGGCTCAGCCTGCGGCGGCTGACGGCGTCGCGGTCAATGTGACAGTGAACCTGGATCCCGCGCTAGCGAGCCGTATTGCGCCCGGCGATGCGCTGTTTGTATTTGCCCGGGCAGAACAGGGCCCGCCCATGCCGTTGGCAGTCACGCGGTTGAGCGCGGCAGCACTACCGTTGAAGATTACGCTGGACGAATCCATGGCCATGATGCCTAACATGACGTTGGCGAGCTTTCCGCGAGTTGTCATTGGGGCCCGGATTTCGAAGACTGGCAATGCGCGAACGTCAGACGGCGACCTGCAGGGCATAAGTCGAGGCATTAACCCGAAAAGCACCAACGCCGTCAGCGTGACAATTTCCGAGGTAGTGGGTCAGTAAGACAGCAAGCCGGGAAAACGGCACGGACGTATGCACGGACCTATGCCCGCACATATCGGCTGCGCAGCTGTTACCTTGAGGTTCAGGGCGGCAACAAAACCCTACTCTGCAACCTGGTCCGGTTGTGCCGCACGAATACGATCCAGGATCGCGGCCACGCCCGGCTTTTGAGTCAAAATCTCATCTGCTTCAAGACCATGTAGCTCGTGCGGAAAGACAAGCCAGCGATCCGTCTCGTGTACGTAGAAGTCGGGCGCACGGTCGGTCTTGTTGTTCTGCGGCTTGTAATACGCGGTAGCCACGCGAATGTCGTGTGGTGTGTTGCGACGAGACTCCTCGGCAAGGTGTTCGATCACCGCGTCAATACTCAGGCCCGTATCCCATACATCGTCAACAATCAGCAACGAATGCTCTGCATTGACGTTCTTGACGATGTAATTCAGACCATGCACACGGATATTGTGGCTGCGTTTGCCAATACCTTCGTATGACGAGGTACGGATCGCAATGTGATCTGACACGACACCAAAGTAGTCCAGCAGCTCCTGCACGACGATGCCTACTGGCGTGCCGCCGCGCCAGACACCAACGATAAAGTCGGGTCTGAAATCACTATCCAGAATCTCCAGCCCCAGACGAAACGAGTCGTCAAGCAATTGCTGTGCGCTAATAAAATACTTCTCGGACACGGACGTCGCCCAAGCGAACGGATCGTTACGTTATGATGACCGCCACGCGCTCTCGATGCCACCATGATGGCAATCGCCTTGACTCGTGAGCGCCTTCGGGGAGGAGCAGATAAATGAATGAGCGCGCGGCAACGGCGCGCCTGGAACTGCGCGGTATACGCAAGCAGTTTCCTGGTGTGTTGGCGAACGATGACATCAGTCTGTCGATCGCTCCCGGCGAGGTTCATGCGTTGCTCGGCGAAAATGGGGCCGGCAAGAGCACCCTGGTCAAGATTATCGACGGCCTGCTGGAAGCAGACACCGGCCAGATGTTGTGGGAAGGCGAAGTGGTGACCGTACGCGGGCCAAAAGCGGCGCGCCAACTCGGTATAGGCATGGTGTTCCAGCACTTCTCCTTGTTTGAGGCCCTGAGCGTCGCAGAGAACATCGCCCTTGGCCTGGATGAACGTATACCCATGCGTGCACTGGAAGCGCGCATCGGCTCACTCGCCGAATCATACGGGCTGCCGGTTGAGCCACGGCGGGCGGTACATACGCTATCGGTCGGCGAGCGTCAGCGGGTCGAGATCATTCGCTGCCTGTTGCAGGAGACGCGCCTGCTTATCCTGGATGAGCCAACCTCGGTGCTGACACCGCAGGAGGTGGCCATCCTGTTCGAGACACTTCGTCGTCTCGCAGGCGAAGGCTGCTCCATTCTGTACATCAGTCACAAGCTACATGAGATCCAGGCGCTGTGTGAGCGCGCCACCATCCTGCGGGGCGGCAAAGTCGTCGCCGAATGTGACCCGCGCGAGCATTCTGCCTCCGAGTTGGGCGCGATGATGGTAGGTGGGGAACTCGCGGTGCCCGGGCGTGGCGAACATACACCAGGTGCGCCAGCGCTGAATATCGCCAGCCTCAACGTCGCCTCTGACGAACGTTTTGGCACGGACCTCCGCGACATCAGCTTTACCGTCCATCGCAGCGAGATCTTTGGAATTGCGGGCGTCGCGGGCAATGGTCAGAGCGAGCTTTTGCATGCGCTGTCCGGAGAACAACTGGCGCCCACTGCCGCTGCCATCACTATTCACGATACGCCTGCTGGCCATCTTGGCCCGGCTGCCAGGCGTGAACTGGGATTTGCGTGTATCCCGGAAGATCGCCTCACCCAGGGCGCCGTCGCGGACATGAGTCTCGCGGACAATTTGTTGCTCAGTGCGACGACGGCACAATCATTGACCAGCGCAGGCCTGCGCAAACCCGCAGCGACGCAGTCACTGGCAAGTTCCATCATCAGCGCACATGACGTGCGCTGTCCCGGGGAACATGCATCCGCGGGCAGTCTGTCAGGCGGTAACCTGCAGAAATTCATAACCGGTCGTGAACTCGTGAAACGCCCTTCAATTCTGGTGGCGGCACACCCCACCTGGGGGGTTGATGCGGGTGCGGCGGCGGCCATTCACCAGGCCTTGCTCGACCTTGCGGACCATGGTACAGCTGTGTTGGTGATATCGCAGGAACTCGATGAGCTGATGGCAATCTGCGATCGGATCGCCGTCATCGCCGACGGCGCGCTTGGTGAAGCCGCGCCCGCGCATACACTGGATGCCGAGACCATTGGGCTGCAGATGGCCGGAATCAGCACGGATGCCACCGATGCCGCTTAAACTCGAACGCAGGCGTCAGCCATCACAACTGATGGTCTGGGGCTCACCACTGCTAGCCGTTGCACTCACCATCCTGAGCGGCATCCTTCTGTTTGTGGCCATTGGCCTCGATGTCGGCTCTGCGCTTTATGTGTTTTTTGTCCAGCCGATCCGTGACGCGTATGGCGCCACGGAGCTCTTCGTGAAAGCCACACCACTGGTGCTCTGCGCACTGGGGCTTGCCGTCGGATTCCGTGCCAATGTCTGGAACATCGGCGCCGAAGGCCAACTGGTGATGGGCGCCGTCGCGGGCGGTGGCGCAGCCCTCGCATTCTACGAGCAGGACTTCACCGGGATGCTGGTGTTGATCGTCGTTGCGGGGATCATCGGCGGAATGTTGTGGGGCGCGGTCCCGGCACTACTCAAGACCCGGTTTGGCGCCAATGAGATTCTCGTAAGTCTGATGCTGACCTACGTTGCCGGGCTGTTCCTGAGCTACCTGGTGCACGGGCCGTGGAAAGATCCCGAGGGTTTTGCATTCCCGGAGTCACGCCTGTTCCACGACGCCGCACTACTGCCCATCCTCGTTGAGGATACGCGCCTGCACGTCGGCGCCTTGTTTGCGCTGGCGGCTGTTTTTGCCGTGTGGCTGTTGTTCGCCCGTAGCGTCATTGGCTTCCAGGTGCAGGTCATTGGCCTTGCGCCCGGTGCCGCGCGTTTTGCCGGCTATAGCCAGAATCGCCTCATCTGGTTCTGTCTGCTCTTGTCCGGCGGTCTCGCCGGTATGGCAGGGGCATTCGAAGCGGTTGGCCCGGTTGGTCAACTGGTCCCGAGTATCTCGCCTGGATACGGCTTTACTGCCATTATCGTCGCGTTCCTGGGGCGTCTACATCCGCTGGGGATACTGGCCGCCGGTACCTTGATGGCATTGTCCTACCTAGGTGGCGAAACCGCGCAAATTGAACTCAAGTTGCCCGCCGCCATAACGGGTGTTTTCCAGGGCTTGTTGTTGTTCTTCCTGCTGGCGTGTGACGTATTGATTCACTATCGCATCAGCTGGCGGGACACCAAGGCGGCAAACGAGGTGGCCTGATGGACAATCTGAGCGTTATTCCGGTCATCCTGACGGTGATCACCGCTGCAACGCCACTGGTGTTCGCTGCGCTGGGTGAACTGGTCGTCGAGAAGTCCGGCGTCCTCAACCTGGGTGTCGAAGGACTGATGTTGATTGGCGCCGTGGCCGGCTTCGCTACTGCAACGCTGACTGGCAGCGCCACGATCGGCGTATTTGCAGCCATCATCGCGGGCGCGGCGTTATCCATGATTTTTGCCGTGATCGTCTTGCAGCTGCGCGCTAATCAGGTGGCTACCGGGCTCGCGCTGACGTTGTTTGGCACCGGCCTCGCCGCCCTGATCGGACAGGGTTATGTCGGTTTTCCGGTGGAGCCGCTACCCAGGATTGCGATTCCACTGCTGGCAGACATCCCGGTCGTCGGTCCAATTCTGTTCCACCACGACCCACTCGTGTTCCTGTCGGTATTGATGACGGGGGCCGTGTGGTGGTTCCTTTATCGCACCCACTCGGGTCTTGTGTTACGCGCTGTGGGCGAGAGCCACGATTCCGCGCACGCGCTTGGCTATTCCGTATTGGGCGTGCGTTATGCCGCCATCGCATTTGGGGGTGGCATGGGTGGCCTGGCGGGCGGATACCTGTCTCTCGTCTATTCCCCAATGTGGGCAGAAAACATGACTGCAGGCCGCGGTTGGATTGCGCTTGCGCTGGTTGTATTCGCCACATGGAAGCCCACGCGTATCCTGGCGGGAGCTTATCTGTTCGGTGGCGTGACTATCCTGCAATTATGGGCCCAAGGTCAGGCTGTGGCAGTCGCTTCGCAATGGCTATCGATGTTGCCATACCTCGCGACCATCATTGTGCTGGTGCTGATTTCCAATGACCGCGCGTCCATGCGACTGCATACACCCGCCGCATTGGGCAAGCCGTTCCATCCGAGCCGCTAGACTTGAAAAATTAGTTCGCGATTTGTGTGAGTTAGCCGGTGGCTCATGTAGAATTCTACAGTCGCCGGGGCCCGACCGTCGGGCCGTACAAGTCGGCGCTCACAATCCGTTCCGGGGGAGTTCGCAAGATATGATTAGACAATTGAAACACTGGCTGGTCGCCGCCGCTCTCGGCGTCGCGATGGCCGCACCTGCCGCACAGGCGGCGGACCTGAAGGTCGGCTTCGTATACGTCGGGCCGATCGGTGACCACGGCTGGACCTACCGCCATGACCTCGGCCGCCTGGCTGTCGAAAAAGCTCTGGGCGACAAGGTTGAAACCAGCTTCGTTGAGAGTGTAGCCGAGGGCCCGGACGCCGAGCGCGTCATTCGTCAAATGGCCTCCAGCGGCCACGACCTGATCTTCACGACGTCGTTTGGCTACATGAATCCGACAGTCAAAGTCGCCAAGCGCTTCCCGAAGGTCAAATTTGAACACGCGACGGGGTACAAACGCGCCAAGAACGTTGCCACCTACAGTGCTCGGTTCTACGAAGGTCGCCATATCTCCGGCCTGATTGCTGGTCACATGAGCAAAACCGGCGTCGTCGGCTACATCGGCTCGTTCCCGATTCCAGAAGTGGTGCGTGGAATCAACGCATTCACGCTGGCAATGCGCTCGGTTAACCCGAAAGCCATCGTCAAAGTGGTATGGGTGAACACCTGGTATGACCCAGGCAAAGAAGCTGATGCCGCCAAGGTTCTCATTGACCAGGGCGCCGACGTAATCCTGCAGCACACCGACTCCCCGGCACCACTACAGGTCGCGGAGTCTCGTGGTGTCTGGGCCGTGGGTCAGGCCTCGGACAACAGCAAATTTGCGCCTAAAGCCCAGTTGACCGCCATCATCGACGACTGGGACCCCTACTACGTCGCGCGCGCCAAAGCGGCTCTGGACGGCACTTGGAAAAGTGGCGACGTCTGGGGCGGATTGAAGTCCGGCATGGTCGCCATGGCACCGTATAACAAGGCCATCCCGGCCGAAGTCATCGCCCTCGCGAAAGCAGCGGAAGAAGGCCTCAAGAACGGCACCGTGCATGCGTTTGCGGGCCCCATCGTCAACCAGGAAGGCAAGGAAGTCATTCCAGCCGGCAAGAATCTGGATGACGGCGTTTTGCTTGGCATGGACTGGTACGTCCAGGGCGTGCAAGGCAAGCTACCCAAGTAGTACTGTCGGTAGCACCGCTGGTCGAGGCTCATCAGAGCCCCGGCCAGAGCCACGGCCTTGAAGTCGCGCGGCTGTCGTCCGATAGCCGCGCAGCCCCAACCTTCCCTCATTCAAGCTGTCAGTGGCGCAGCCGAGGCCGCCGAGGCACGCTGCGCAAAACCTTCGTACTTGGACCAGTCAAGCGCGTGCTCGTCGAGCGTGTCCGGATCCCACATCTGGCGGTTGGTACCGAGCACATTGGCTCCGTAGACGTGCAGGCCGACAGCCGGTTCGTCTCCGATACACTCGGCAACGTGCACAGTATCGGCGCGCATCGGTAACACCGAGCCACGTTCCAGCATGATCTCACTCGCCATTCTGAGCGAGCCGTCGTCGTCTCTGCGATAGAGAGTGTTCTTTTCAGCGCCTGACAGCACCAGAATCATCGCCCAGGTGCCATGATTATGCGGCGGTGTTCGACGACCTGAGGGAAAGCTGACCTTCAACAGACTGAGGTCAGGAGCACGGTAAAATGCCTGCAACGCATTGCCGCCAGTCCCTGTCAGGTACGACAACGCCTGCTCTACGGCCCCCGGGTCACGTGCCAACTCTTCCATGACCTCGCGCGCAGCCTGCATTCCGTCCGTCTGCCTGACGGCCCTCGCAAACATGGCGACCAAATCGTGTGATTGCATGTCAGTTCACCTCTGTAAACATTTCATTGAGGTAGTTCAAACCGCTTGATGAACCGTATTGACGGCAACGGAAGCAGCACATGGCAGTGGTCCTTCTCTGCAGCGCCTGGCCTGTGGACACTCCCTTGCCACGTCTGTTCGTCTACCGCGGTTTCCAACGCCTCAAATTTCTGGCCCTAGCTGAGCTTCTCAACGTCGCACAGTAGCGACTTCAGGTTAGTCTGGTCGCTAATCGGACACCGCTGCTCTTTATCCGTCAAGAAGTTGACCGGGCGCCAGGGGTTGTAGGGTTGCCGTTCTCCCCACCCGATTGGCAAAAATACGGCGGTCTCGCGAATCCCTGCGTACACCCACGCACGCGCCTCCACCTGCCCGTGGGCCGTGCGCACGCGCACACGCTCACCGTCGCCAATGTTGCGCACGCGTGCCTGCCGCGGATGGATCTGTACGTAGAGGTCCGGCCACATTTCCTGCGCTTGCCAGGCATAGTGCGTCCAGCTATGGAAATGTGGTGCGGCGGGGCGACCTGTCACCAGTTCCAGCGTAAGACCGCTGTCGCGTAATGCGCGCGCTGGATGCGATTCATCTGGCTGGCTGATCCGCGCAACCTGTGCGTAAGTCGGGCCAGGCGAAAACGGCCCAATGGTGCGCTCCATTGCGCCTGCATCATTGTGCAGGTGTGGCATATCCAACAATGACTCGCGCTCAGCGTAGAACTCGGGCAATGCCGACAACCCATAAGCCGCGAATTTTTCTTCGAGTTCCGGCGTCCAGAACTCAAGCTTGCCGCTCGGCGTCGGAAAACGATGCCCTGCCGGAGCGCCAACGGCTGTCGTACCTTCCGTAAACAACGTCTCTATTTCTTCCGCGTCTTCGGTAGCAACGGGCGGGCGTACCCAACGATATGGCCGCTCATGCAGCCGTCGCTGCGTGCAGCCGCGCATATAGTCGTTGTCGATAAGAGCCTCGTCCCAGAAGACGGCCGGATCTTTCCAGCGCTCCAACATCACATCATCAAAGCCGAGTCGCCGCCCCAGTTCGATCCATATCCAACCATCTGGTTTGGCTTCGCCTGGCGGATCGATCATCTGATCGATCCAGACGATCCGACGGTCTTCGCAGGCGCGTCCCACCTCACCTTTCTCGATACCGGTTGCCGCCGGTAAAACGTAATCCGCGTAGGCGGACGTCTCGTTTGCGAACAAATCGACATGCACCAGAAGATCCAGCGCTTCCAACGCCTCTCTGGATGCTGACTGGTCGGGCCACAAAGCAAGTGGGTTGTTACATGCAATCAGCGCGCGCAGAGGATAAGCCCCCTCACCAACCATCGCGTCTGTCCATGCAACCGGACTTGTCGCAACCTTGGGCCGAGCGGGTTTGCGGCGTCGCTCGGTGGGCGCGTTCGCCTGCAACTGCACGCTTGCGGACATGTTGAAGTAAGCACCGCCTGGTCGACCCCAGTTGCCGGTTATCGCCGCCACAAACATCATCGCGCGATTGGTCTGAACAGAGTTGACGTGTTGATTGATTCCACGACTACCAAAAATGACACAGCCGTCCGCCTTGGCGATGCGTTCGGCCAAGCCCTCAATGGCGGGTGCGGAAATATCTGTCAGACCGCTGGCCCAAACTGGCGAGTAGTCTTGCGCAAAAAGATAGTCCCGCCACTCTTCCCAACCGAGCACCCAACTGGCGCAGAAGTCCGCGTCCTGTAAGTCATGCTTGAAAATGTGGAAAGCGATGGCATGCATCAGCGCCATATCGGTACCAGGCCGTATGGCGTGATACTCATCCGCCTTGCTTGCCGTCACGGTCAGGCGCGGATCAACGGCGACCATATAAGCGTTGTTGCGCAGGCGCCAATCATTGATCATTCCAAAATGAACGGGGCGCGTCTCCGCCTGATTGTCACCTATATAAACATACAGCTCCGCTGAGCCGAGATCTGACTCGGTATAACTGTTGCCACTGCCGCCCATACCCTGCGTCATGTTGTACGCCATGTTTTTGCCAGAAGAGCAAAATGGCTCCGTCGACTCGACATTGGGTGTCCCGTACATCTGGCTGAACAGACGAATGTAACCCCGGTTGGTCAATGTGCCTGTACGCGTGCCTGAGAAGATAGCGAGAGACTCGGGTCCGTGTTGCTCTGCCAACACGCCCAGCCGTTCGGCAATATCGTCCAGGGCCTCGTCCCACGTGACCGGCACAAAATGATCTGTTCCGCGTGGACCGATGCGCTTCAATGGCTGTGTCAGGCGTTCTGACGATCCATACAGTTGCAGCGACAACTGAGATTTTGGACAGACGCGCCCCTTCAAAACCGGGTCATCAGGGTTGCCGGTAATCTTGACCAGCTTGTCATCGCGAAAATGGAACTGCGTGGTGCAACAGTTGAAGCAGATGTTGCAACCGCCCGGCTCAACGCGATCCGGTAGGCGCTCCGCGCGCGGAGCACCGAATGGAAAGGTATCTGCCACTTCCACGGCTCCAGGCCGGTCCACCACCTGCGGCGTTTGCAGGCCCGACAGCGTATCCGCACTGTTGGCGCCCTTGCGGCGTGACTTGAGATAGACGGTCGCCGGGCCTAGCAGGTATTGATCAAAGTCCAGGCGTTCGCGCCCCTCAGCCTCGGCTGCACTTATCCATTCATCACGTTCACCAAAACGAATCGCGCCTGTCGGGCAGACACTGGCACAAGCCGTTGTCGTTTGTCCTTCCGCGCGTCGTTCAACGCACAGATCACATTTGGCGGCCTGATGGCGGTCCGCATCAAAACCCATCGCACCATAAGGACATGCGGCTACACATTCTCCGCAGCCCACGCAGCGCTCGGGGTCAACAACCACAATGCCGGTATCCGGATCTTTGCTGATGGCTTTTGGCACAACCGGACATGCGCGCGAACACGCCGGGCGCGTGCAATGTTGGCAGCTGAGCGGCATGAAACTGAGCGGTGTATCAGCCGCCTCGCCCACCGCATCGCTCAACCACAAAACACGATTCCGACGCACGCCAGCGCCCAGTCCATGCTCGGTTTTACAGGCGACTTCGCAACTCTTGCAACCGGTGCAGCGTTCCAGGTCGATTTGCAGCGATAGCTGTCCGCTCATGAATTTATCCCGCGTCCGCGCCCGTCAGAAGTCCCACGCGGTGATGTGCCACCAATAGATTTCCCCGCCCTCAGCGACATACCCGGCGAAGAACGTTGCCAGGACCACGTGCACCAACAGCCCCACTACAAACAACCAGGCAAGCCACTGATGCAGGCGCCGCCCAACGCGCTGCGCGAGACCGAACGCCACGCCCGCACCGATCACCGAGCGTTCTCTTGAAACCAGTCTCTGGTAACGCCAGGCCGCGGATGGTGCCCGCAACCAATCGCCTGCAGACAACACAAACGTGGCCTCGTCCGCCTCTGCGTCCAATTCCGCGAGGACAGTGTGTTTCTGCGACAACAGTTCCCGCAGCTGGTTACGTGTGGTTTCGGTGGCACCTGCCAGCAATGTAGGTTTCGCGCCAAAGCTGGATGCCAGCTCCCGCGCCCCTGCAGTGCGGGCCCATGTCCCCTGCAATATCAACAACACCAGCAACACGATTAACCAGACAGGCGCCTCGCCAAATGCCGCCGTGGTATGCGCGCCCACCAGCGTCATGCCGATGGCTGTCAGAATGACGTGCGTGCGCAAACCGCGCTTCGCATTGCCGCCGCGGCGCTTTGCCAAAGCTGACCACCAGGCGCCCACCAGCAGCAAAGAACCGACAACGGCTGTCAGATGTAGGTAGCCACTGCCAGGGCGTACGTCTTCCGGATAAAACACGCGCAGGAGCCCGGTGACCAGCATCGCGACGCAAGTACCGACAAACGCCAACCACAGCCAAGGCGTCAATTCGGCGTTCGAGAGGTCCCGCGCCTGCTCTGCGGGCGCGTCGCGCGACGACTTACTCAAACAGGGCGATCGCCTTGCATCGTGACCCTGCGCATATGCCTGCGGTGGCCCGCGTAGTCGTTCACCGCGTAGTGTTGGGTTGTGCGATTGTCCCATACAGCAACCGCGCCAGGAGTCCAACGGAACCGGCAGGTGAATTCCGGTCGAGTAATGTGATTCGCGAGAAACTCTATCAGCGGGCGACTCTCTTCCATGGTCATATTCTTGAAGTGAGCCGTGTGTCCGCGGCTCACATATAACGATTTCTCGCCCGTCTCAGGATGGGTACGCACGATCGGATGCTCGCTTTCGAAGCTCGCAGCCTCCGCGTTGAAGGCGGACTTCATACCATTCAGTCTGGCCATGGCTTTGGCGCGCGAACCGCCATAGCCATTGTCCGAGCTGAATACCCCGGTCAATCGCCCCAGCATTGCCTGCATGCCAGGAGAAAGCGCCGCATACGCAGCCGCGGTGTTGGCAAACAACGTATCGCCGCCCTGCGTCGGTACTTCCAGGGCATACAACACGGTACCGCGCGCAGGTTTGGGCATGTAGGCCGTATCTGAATGCCAGGACCCGCCGAAGTTTACGGTGTCATCTTCCGTCTTGATGATGTCGATGACTTCGGGCGTCCCTTCCAGTCCTTCCATAAACGGATAGACATCCGGTTCACCGAACACTCGAGTAAAGTCGAGTTGCTGGTTCGGCGTCATCCGCTGCTCACGGAAAAACAACACGTGATGCTCGATGAACGCGTTGTGTACCGCGTCTCGTTGGCTGTTCGACAGATGCGCACCGAGGTCGATTCCAAATACTTCTGCGCCTAAGGCGCCAGCAACTGGGCGTATATCCACAATAAGACGAACCTGTGAACTCATGAGCTGCGTTCAAGTTTACCGCGTGTACGCAGCACGTCCATGACCGCGGAGATAACCCTCGTAGCTACCCACGGTATGCCACGCCTCACGCTGCTACCTGAAGGTGGCCGCAGCGCGCGTCGCCCAGCCCCACTCCCAGGGCCAGGCACTATCCCTGTCAGCAGCTAGTCTGGCCAGACGAACCGATAGGCGCACAACGGCCTCGGAGCGTGCGGGTCAGCTAATCAGACAGGCATCTCCGGCAGGCCCTATTTCGGCATCCGCCTCCGCCAGCAGCCTGTCGAAGCCGGCCGGCGTTTCAATCCGGGCGCTGGTTACGGTTGGCCCCCATGACTGCAACCAGAAGTTGTGTGTTGGGTGTTCGCCACCGGCCACTACGACCATCAGCTGGTCGGGCGACTTGCAAAAAGGCCATGGTTCCATGAGCCCGGACGCGACGGTTTCGGCATTTGTCTCAGCCTCGATCCACTGTCGCATGCCGCTATCGGTCAGCTCTGCCGCGGAAAACTGAACGCGCTCCCACAGGTACTCGCGCACGCTCTGTTTGGTTTTCCAGCCATTGTCATGCAGCTGCTGCGCGACGATACGCGGAATCATCAGCGCGCCCGGCGTCCCGTTGAGCCAGCTGCGCGGATAGTGCGCGTTGGCCACACGCAGGTAAGAAGCCGTTCGCTCCAGTCCTTGAATCGCTTCATCCAGCGGCGCCTCCCTGCCCACGCCCCGTCGCATCACATTGGCCGCACCGGTTGCCACGTACACCGTCACCGTGTTCTCACCGGAGCCGTGCCCACCGTGATGGACCGACACAGGCTCCCAGCCGTCCGGCAGACCACCCTCGTCCTCAGCAAACACCGCGTTGGTGAACCGCATCGCGCCGAATATCGCCATGGTGCCAACGCCCGGCAGCGCGCCGCCGACGTTTTGCAGCAACAATCGTAAAGCACGGCCGATGGCGGCCCCGGCAGGATGTTGCGGATCCGGGCCCAGCAGCCCAAAGCCGCTGTTCAATCGGATCTGTTCAGCGATTGGGCCATTGATGACTACAACAGGAAATGTGCTACCCGAGGTCGCCTGAAACTTGTCGTGGCCCAGTGCCTCATTCAACACCGCTTCCAGCGTCGCCAACAGAACCGGCAGGTATTCCGGTCGCCCGCCCGCCATCACCATGGCCGTGGCAACCGTTTCGACCGTCGCGATGCCACCGCGCGGCATGATCTTGCCAACCACGTCTTCACCGGACCGGTCTGTGCCTCGCAACATGCGCGCGACCCGTTCCGCACTGGGCGGTACTACCGGTAGGCCGTCGCTCCAACCATTCGCCAGAAACAGGTGGTTCGTCTGGTCAAATGCCGACTCGTAGTCGTTGGCGCGCACGCTGACCGGTGCAGGACTCTTGATGCCCAACGTATCCGCGCGTGGTGACCATTCCGTCAAACCCGATACGACCTCGTCATAGGCAGCCGATACCGGCGTCAAATCACTGTCGACCAGAAATACCGACATAGGCAACACGACCATTGACAGATCCTGGTCGAAGCCAAGACCTGCCATCGCATTCTTGGTGACGCCGACAAACTCTTCGCGTGTCAACGTAACGGTGGGGATGCCCCTGCGTTCCAATCTAGCGGCAGCACGGCCGCATGCAGTTGCGCAGGCGCCTCAGGCGGCGTTACCGACAATAACGGCGTCGACTTTGGCCTCGATAATTTGATCAACCGCGCGTTCGCTATCCATCGCCTGCGTGCCCATCGGAAACTCCGTTTCGGGCAACACGCGAATGTTGTCGTACATGGATTCCAGGCGTTCGCGCAACAACGGTAGCATGCGATGCGCCTGCCACATGTCGTCTGACAACATGGCAACCGTCTTGCCGCGCAAATCCGGTAAGCGCGCAGCGTGCAGGTGTTCAACCTCCGTGCTGCCAGTCGGGTCGATTAGATCCAAGATCATGTCCTCGGTCGGTACAGTCCAGGCCATCATAATGTCGCACGCACGCGCGGCCTGTCGAGACGCGCCGGATACGAAGGCACACTCAACAAACAAATGCCGACGCCCCCGCGCCAACGGAAGCAGTCACCTTGTACGAATCCTGATGCGCCTCGCTCACGGTGACGATTTCGAGATCCGGCAGATAGGACAGGGCGTGCAATGTATGCAAAGGCGGATCTTGAATTCCGGGAGATCCGCGTTTAGTGCGAGCCGCGGCCGTGAGAGCGCCTCGACGTGTGATGAAACATCGATACTCATCGGAGAATTCCCGACTCGAGACTGCCGCTTCCAACTATCCCATCATTGTCAGGGATTTCTTGTATGGTGGCGGCAATCCATCGCATCGGCTCCCACGACAGTGACTGGATAGGGCTGAACTACTCGGCAGCCTCGACACCGGCATCCTCACCACGATACAGGGAACGGCGCGGATCCCACTCTCCGGCACCGGCCCGCGCGAACGCACCAGCCGGGCTCAAGTCGGCCAAAGGCGCGGGATGACGTTGTTCGGCCTTCATGGCCGTCAAAGCCGCATCACACGCCCCAATCACCTGGATGAAGAGTAACCCCGGCACGATCGCAATCTGGTAGCCCATCGCCTCAGCCTCTGGGAAGCTCACTTCCGGCGTCTTGCCACCTCTGACCACGTTCAGCAGGCATGGTCCGGCGACCTGTTGTGGCACCGCGCGTACCTCGTCGAGTGTCTGCGGTGCCTCGAAAAACGCGACATCAGCACCGGCGGCCAGTGCCGCGTTGCAGCGTCGCACAGCTTCGTCGAAGCCGAGTGTGGCGCGTGCATCCGTGCGCGCGATCAAGACGAAGTCGTCACTGCGACGTGCATCCGCGGCCGCACGGATCTTGGCCAGATAGTCATCCAGTGAGATCAGTTCCTTGTCATCCAGATGACCGCAGCGTTTGGGAAACGCCTGGTCTTCAATATGCACTCCCGCGACACCGGCTTTTTCATACTCACGAATGGTGCGGAAGACATTCAACTCGTTGCCATAACCGTTATCAGCATCCGCGATCACCGGTACGTCAACGGCGTCAACGATACGCCCGGCGTTTTGTACCATCTCCGTCATCGTCAACAGCCCATAGTCCGGGTATCCCAAGCTGCACGACGTGCCACCTCCAGTCATGTAGACGCAGCCAAAATCAGCTTGCCGAATCAACCGTGCTGTCAGGCCATCGTACGCACCCGGGGCAACCACCAGATTGCCGCTTGCCATCATTTCCCGTAGTCGTCTTCCGGCGCTCATCGTTCCGATCCTCCTATCGTGGTCTGCCGTAATTGGGCAGCAACGGTACGCGCCTCACCGGCACGTTCAAAAGCCATGTGTGCACACAAGCCGGTGTATTCGGCAGGCTCAAGCAAGCGCCCGACCGCGGCATCGTCCAGTTGGCTGCGAATCTGTTTGTCAGCGGCCAGTGCTTCGGCAAATGTACATTCGCCAGCCCTGACCCGATCGACCGCGTCGTAGACCAGATCATGTGCGACCTGCCGACCAAACTGCTGGCCTAATTCCAGCATGATGGCTTCGCTCAAGATCATGCCGCCCGTCAATTCCAGATTGGCACGCATGCGGGCCGCATCCAGCGTCATGCCTTCGGCGATCTCTATGAGTCGCTCCAGCATATCGCCAACCTGTACGCACGCCGGGCCTGTGGTCGCGCGCATCATGACCGTTGTCGCGCGATTAGCCTCGTGTTCGGTCATCATCGCTTCCAGTGCCAGTGGCACCAGCGCACGGATCTGAGCAGAGCCGGCGACAATGTCCTGCGCCAGTATGGGATTGCGTTTCTGCGGCATCGTGGAACTGCCAACGGTTCCCGGCGGTACAGGCTCGCTTGCTTCGGCAAATTCCTGCTTCATCAGGGTATACATCTCATTGCCGATCTTTCCGCCCGTGGCCGCCAACATTGCGAGCGTCGTCACGTATTCAGCCTCGCGATCTCGATGGGTACGCGACGGTACCGTTGCCGGGGTTAGGTCAAGACGCTCTGCGAACAGCCGTTGCAACTCGAAACCCTGGTCGCCAAACGACGCCATCGTGCCCGCCGCGCCGCCGAGCAGCGCCACGAACGCCCGCCCTTCAAGCTCCCGTAATCGTTCCACGTGCCTGAGGAGTTCATCGATCCAGACGGCTACCTTGTAGCCAAACGTCACAGGGACCGCGTGCTGACCATGGGTGCGACCGGCGGCTGGCATCTCCGCCCCACGCTCCGCAACGCCGGCCAGCCCCTCCAACAAACGCGCGAGCTGACGCAGGAAGATCTGATGCGCCGACTTCAGCAGCAGTGAATCGCCTGTCTCCAGAATATTCTGCGTGGTTGCGCCCCAATGGACATGACCGCCAGCTTCATCCCCGCAAACGCGGGCCAATTCCCACACCAGCGGTACCAGCGGGTGCGCGGTGCGCCGCAAGCCTTCGTCGATGGCGTCCCTATCGAGGAGTTCGAGCTTCGCGTGATCCGCAATCGTCTCTGCGGAAGACGCGGGAATCATGCCCAAGCCGGCTTGTGCGCGTGCCAGGGCGACTTCCACATCAAGCCACGATTGCCAGCGCGAATCCTGAGTAAACAACACACGAATTCCCGGGTCCTGAATTCGTAGCGACGACGGTTCCAATGACATGTAATGTGATCCTCAACTCAAGCGTGTAACCCCTCGAACGAACACCACCACTATGCCCGGCACCATCCACAATGGCGATAGCCTCAGTCCCACAACCGTGACGCTGTTTGATACCGACCCCGGAATCGATGACGCGTTTGCACTTGCGCTGGCGCTGGCTTCGCCTGAAGTCAATCTGCGTTATGTCACCACGGTGGCCGGCAACACGGGTATTCGCGCCGTCACGCGCAACGCAGCCCTCTTGCTGTCATTGATGCAAGCGGATACCGATGTCGTACTGGCGCGCGGCGCCGGGGTACCTGTGGCAGGACCGGTTCGCAATGCGCGGGATTTTCACGGCAGTGATGGGCTGGGCGGTCACCAACGTAGCCTGCTGGATGCTGGTCTGAAGGCGCATCGTGTGCGTGCGGATGCCGTCCGGCTGATTATAGAGGCGGCTGCCCGCCACGGCCCGGCGCTGACCATTATCGCGGTAGGCCCACTCAGCAACGTTGCGTTAGCGCTCCGTCTGGCGCCAGACGTCATGCGGTCAATCGGGCGTCTGGTCATTATGGGCGGAGCTGTTCGCGTTGCCGGGAATGTCACCGCGGCGGCCGAGTTCAACTTCTTCGCTGATCCGGTCGCCGCAGCCGAAGTCATTGCGGCCGGACTGACCACCACCGTGGTACCTCTGGACGTCACTCAACAGGTGCGTTGCACGCCCAAAGCCATTCAGCAAGCGTTCGCTCACCGCTCGGACTTGTACGCACGCGCGATGCGAGATTTTGCCGACCAGGCATTCAAGCGTCAGCCGCGTGGGTTTGCATTGCACGACCCTCTGGCGGTGGCGGCCGCAATCATGCCCGAAGTTGTGCGGACTGAGCGGGTTCCGTTGCAGGTCGTCACCGGTACAGGCATTGCGGCTGGCATGTCCCTGGAGGACGCCAGAACTTTCGACGCCGCTGTCTCTGAAGGCACTCTGACGGACGTTGCTTTTGGGTTGGATACCAAGGCGGTCCTGGAACTGTTTGAGGCACGCGTGCTGCGCTTCGGGTCCAGGCGTCGCTCCCGTCACCACAGCAACGCGTCGCGTGTTGTTGTCGTTGGCGGTGCCAACATGGACCTCGTAGTCAAGAGCACCGTCCTACCAAGAGCGGGCGAGACAATCAGTGGCGGTGACCTCGCGCAGGTGCCTGGCGGCAAGGGCGCCAACCAGGCGGTGGCCGCTGCACGCGCAGGCGCGGCCGTGGCTCTGATAGGCCGAGTGGGCGAGGACGCTTTTGCCCGAGACCTGTGCGCCGCGCTGGCCGCCGACAAGATTGATCTCAAACATCTGCGAGCTGACCGCAGACCGAGTGGCGTTGCGTTGATCACGGTAGCAGCGGACGGTGCTAACCAGATCTCGGTTGCGCCGGGCGCAAACGCCCGTGTGACAACCAAAGACGTGCGCCTCGCGCGCGACACCATCGCGGACAGCAACGTGCTGCTGACGCAGTTCGAGTCACCCATGCCAGCGGTGCTTGCGGCCTTGAGGCTGGCCGGGTCGACCAGCACCTTGACTGTGCTCAATCCGTCCCCGTTACACGAGGTCCCGGTTACCATGCCAAAACTGGTCGACGTGCTGGTTTTGAACGAGGTTGAGGCGGACGCCATGGCGGGTCACCCTACCTGCTCGGTTCG
>MDTA01141628.1_pt1 | contig 18259 bp, 18 predicted proteins | sample 811151 | NCBI WGS metagenome assembly MDTA01 (sample SAMN05326648, study PRJNA326480) | marine metagenome | isolation source: seawater | place: Indian Ocean: South | collected 2010
ATTTTCAATCAAAAGTTTGTTACCTAGTAAATGATAATTCTCCGCAATATTAATAAAAAATTCCTTATTGTTTTAGATTTTTATTTTGATAACTCATTAAGAATAAAAAGATTTTTTATTACAGGATTTTCAGCGTACGTTATTACTTTAATTCTTATAAAACTCTTTCAAACCTTCTACTTCTCACTTGAGAGTGCAATAATTGTGACTCAATTCTTAAAAATTTTTATCATGTTTTTCGTAATGAAATACTATGTATTTAAAAATGATAACCCTTCCCCACATAACTTTAAATTATATATAGTAACTGTTATTTCATTGCGCTTACTTGAATTAATTCTCATGTATTCAGCTTCAATTTACGAAGTAAATATATTTATTAATGTATTCTGCGTGTTGGGCTTATCAACTATAATTAAATTTTTCATTTTTAAAAAAATTTTTAGTGTGGATATATAGTTAATATTATTAAATTCTATCAATTTTACTTAGCCAATCTTTATCCTTGCTGCATAAAGTAAGAAACTTATCAAAAATATTCTGTTTATAATTTAATGATCTCAGAAAATAATTGAAAATTATTGATAGTTTTATGCTTATGTAAACTACAAAGATAGGTATATAAAGTTTATATTTTTTATCTATATCAAACTTATCTTCTAGATATTCAAAAAATAAGTTATCTTCAAAAACTTGATCAGTTAGAATTACATTTTCATATTTTTTATTACTGGATATTAATTGAAGAAGTTTATTATTGAATGATTTTTGTTCAATAGTATAAAAATTAAAAATACTTTCTTTGAATCTAATAGAAAAAGGCAAGATATTTAAAAAATTAAATAGAGTATTAAATTGATCACTATTGTTGTCATCTATCATTCCTAAAATAACATTTGTTTGGTTTTTTTTTGAGACAATTTTACTAACTTCATATTTTTGTCGAGAGTAAAAGGAAATAGCTCGTGGGCTAGCAGATATACTAGAAATAAAAATTAATTTAGAATTAGTATTTTTATTTTTTAACAAATAATTGATTAGATTAATATTTTCCTTATTACTATTGGAATTTCTGGACCACCCAAAATGAATAATTACATTTGCATCATAAATACTTTTCTTCAATTCTTCGTCTTGATAACTAAGATAATATATTTTTTCTAGACCATAATTTTTACTTTCAATAGAAGTAGTAATTCCTTTTATTTCATATATATCATTACAAGAACTTACAAAATTTGTTGCAAGCTTTGAATTAATTCCTGTTACTATAATTTTTTCCATCGATTTAATACTTATTAAATGATAGCTCTGCAGTTCTTGCGGCATTAGCCATAATAGTAAATGTTGGTGAAGTTGAAGGCATTGAATTAAAAACACTTGAATCACAAACAAAAACGTTTTTTAATAATTCTCCATTGATAGGAACGCCAAAAAACCCTTCTTTATAAGGAATACTAGAACCATAGTGCCCACTTGTTTTGCTTTTAACGTTTAGTAATGGAATAGATCTAAAATTATTTTTTGAAAGTATTTTTTTTAATGAAGAGGCGCTTGAGTAAAGATTATTTTTTTTAGAATCTTTATGACAATCTAATATAAAATTAGAGTATCTATCCTTATTAATATTATAAATATTACCCTCTTCATGATCAGTATATCCTCTCAGAATTAAGACCCTATCTTTTAGAACTCTATATAATTTATTTTTAATAGAGGACAAATATGTTGGAAATAAATATTCAAATAAGTATTCATAAACCTGCATAACTTGCCACTGGTTAATAGACAAACCATTATCACTATAAGATTTAATAATCAAATTAGTTAATGAAAAATTATCGGTTCCTTTAATAGCACTAAATTCATTTAAACTAAAAATCGGAAACTGGATCAATCCATTGTCAGTAATTTTTAACCCATCCTTTATATTGAAAGAATTTAAAAGTATCTTTGAAGTATTGATTGCTCCTGAGCATAAATAAATTTTATCAAAAAGTTTTTTTTCTCCATTTTGAAAATAAACTAATGGATATTTAGTATCAATTTTTTCAACGGAATTATTAAAATATTTTATATTATCATTTTCCTTCATAATTTTATTAAAATATTCATAGGTTTTAAAAGTCGAATGATTTTTGCAGCTTGGTTTACATTTTCCAGGATATTCACAATTATAATGTTCTAAATCTGTAAAAGATGCAGCTAGCATCGGATATCCTGATTTAAAACTAAATCCATCTTTTGAACTGCTGCTATTAATTGCTGAATGAAGCTTGTTGACTATGGATGGAGTTTTTATTTGTTCTTGGAAATATATACTGCTTATATCTCCAAAGATATTTTCAGAAGGTCTAGTAATAAATATTTTTTTTGAAATAAATGAATAGTAAGGTTTTAAGTCAGAAAATTCTATGGGCCAATTTCTTAAGTCATGTGGACTAAAAACTCCTAACGTACCCCCCCAAAAAGTTGATAATCCTCCAAAAAGATTACTTTCATATAGAAGATTTGAAATTTTGTCAGGTAATAAACCATAATTTGATTTAGGAGGAATTAGAGAAAATCTCTTCTTTTTTATTTGTTCGATAGTTTTATTTTTATCTTTAAGTTGATATAAATCTTCTCTATGAAATTCATTAAAATTAGTAATCTGATGATTATCAAATATAGAAATTTCTCCTTTTATACCAAGATCAATTATTTTTGATACTACTCCAAAAGCAGCGATACCTGAGCCTATAATTGCAATTTTCATTTTAAAATAATATGTAAAAATTAATATTAATATACATGACTAAAGCCATAATATTAGGAAAAAAATTTATTGATCTTAGTATTTGGTTGCGGGGGTAGGATTTGAACCTACGACCTTCAGGTTATGAGCCTGACGAGCTACCAGACTGCTCCACCCCGCGTTAAAAAAGTACTACAGAATTTAGTATTAGCTAATTTTCACACGCAAGATATCTTTAATCATTATTCAAGTCAAATCTTCATTATTTATAATATGGACAATGATTTGATAATACTAAAATACTGAAATCCTATTAAGTTAGAAAATACTATATATATCTCTATATATCTTCTGATATATTATTAGTCTTAAAATGATTTATGATTTAATAATCTATCTTAAGATTTAGTTTGGGATGAAGATAATAGCAATAATACCTGCGAGGTTAGGATCTAAAAGAATACCAAAAAAAAATATTACAGACTTTAAGGGTCTGCCAATGATTGCTTGGACAATTAAAGCCGCTTTAGATAGCGGGATCTTCCATAAAGTAGTGGTTTCAACAGACAGTGATGAAATAGCAAAAACCTCCATAGAATATGGAGCTGAAGTACCATTTCTGCGATTAGTTGCCAATGATGATATATCACCTGTAAGTGACGCAACTCATGCTTCTTTACTACAGGCGGAAGAATATTGGAACATTAAGTATTCTACTGTGGTACAACTAATGGCTAATTGTCCTTTTCGTACAAGTGAGGATATTATAAATTTCGTAGATGAATTCAAAAATAAAAAATTAAGTTTCTTAATTAGCTGTTTCAAATTTAGATATATGAATCCTTGGTGTGCTTTTAAAATTAATAATACAAATCATAAATGGATTCACAATGATGATATTGTCTTTAAACGCTCTCAAGATCAGGAGCCATTATATTGCCCAACGGGGGCTATATGGATAGCTAATAGAGATTCATTTATTAAACAAAAAACTTTTTATGGTAGTGGATATAAGTTTAAAGAAATAAATTTTCAGTCCGCAATCGATATTGATAGTATGAGCGATCTTGATTTTGCTTCATCTCTCTCATTTAAAAAATAAATATTTGTCTTATAATTAAACCGTCCATCCACCATCAACTATAATATTATGTCCATTAATATTTTTTGACCTGTTAGAAATTAAAAATTCTAAGGGGCCAAAAATCTCATCTAGCTCGATCATTTTGTTTTGGGGAGATATCTTAGAATATTTTCTAATGAATTTTTTATTTGCTTTTCCTTTGATACCACCATACGAGATGGCATTTACTGAGATTTTCTTATTTGCAAGTCTGATTGAAAGTTCTTTAGTTAAATGATTCATTGCTGCTTTTGAAGTTCCATAACTTATAATGGACTCGTGTTCTGGCTTATCATACAATTCCATTCTAGGAACTCTTACACCATAAAAAGATGATATATTAATAATTTTATTTAGCTTCGATGATTTCATTTTTGCAAGACTGACACTCAATTTATATGGTAAAATTACTGACATATACAGTTCTCCAATCCAATTCTTTGTGCTGACAATTCCAAATTTGTCTGTTTTTGAATAATTATTATTTCTTGCATTGTTAATAAGAACGTCAGGAAACATTTTTTTTAACTCTAATTGTGAGACAATTTTTTTTAAGTCTTTTTCATTTTCTAAATCAGCTTGAATGTGAAAAACACCTTGAGCACCTAAATTTAAGAGTTTGTTAGTAATTTTTATACAATTTTTTTTTCTACTTGTGTAAATTATAGTATATTGTTTTTCAGACAACTTTTCTAAAAACTTTGTACCTAATAAGCCAGTGCCACCTGTTAAAAAAATGGTTTTTTTGTTTTTTTTTAGATCCATCAAATGATTTTGTACAAGATTTTTTTTGTTTTAATAAAAGAATTAAACAATATAATTTTATACATATTAAAAGTTTCTAATTATTAATAAAATTTAATTTAATGGTTTATTATAATTTTTTCCATTATAAAGTGACAATCATAAATGTTAGCAAAACAAGGGAAATATTTCATAATTGGCGCCGGAAAGTTTCAGTATAACTTTATAAAGACTGCAAACAAAATGGGTTTAGAAACCCATGTATTTGATAAAGATAAGAATGCAATTGGTAAGGAGTTTGCATTTAAATTTTATCCAATAAGCATTTTCGAAAAAGAGGAGATTTTAAAAATTGCCCAAAAGGAAAAACCTGTTGGAATACACGCTGTTGCCAATGAACAAGGTAATATAACAGCCTGTTATGTTGGTGAAAATCTTGGACTAATTTCTAATAGTTATGAAACAGCCTTGAATACTACAAACAAAATAAAGATGAAAAAGATTTGTAAGATAAAAAATATTCTTACACCTATCCATTATGAATTTAAAAATATAGATGAAATTGACCTCAAAAGAATTAGTTTACCAGTTATTGTAAAGCCCTCTGATCGGTCGGCAGGAAGGGGGGTGAAGTTGGTAGATGATGAAAATCAATTAGAAATTGCAGCCAGTGAGGCGCTCGAGTATTCATTCGACAAAAAATTTATTATTGAAGAATATATTGATTTTGATCAGTATAGTTTAGAAACAATAACACATAATGGAAGGCATGATCTTGTTGCCATTACAAAAATGCATTTTAATGGACCTCCAGATTTTGTTGAAAATTTTCATTTTATGCCTCCTAAAATTAATAAAAATTTATTTGATAAAATAAAAAAATTTACGAGTTTTGTTTTGGACTCGTTCAATATTCTATGTGGTGCTTGCCATATTGAAGTAAGAATTGATAAAGATAATAAGATATACTTAATTGAAATAGCTTCGCGTCTTGGTGGATGGCGTGACTGGATGACAGAAGCAGCATTTAGTTATAATTATTGTGAGTCTATAATCAATACTTCATTAGGTGAAAAGTATATCGATCCAACAATAAAAACAAAAAGAAAATTGTCTATTTCAAGACACATCTTATATGAGGAAGACTATATAAAATATTTCAATATTTTAAAAAAATATAATGACAGAATTTATGTTTCCTTAGTTGAAAAGAAAAAACCAATAAATACTGGTGCAAAAAATTTAGTTGAAACAGATGGTCCATACATACTTTCAATTAATGAAGAAGAAAGGGACTATTTTATTAATTATCTTAATTAGGTAAATTACGATAAAAGAATTTTACTTTATTACTGTAGCAATTCCCTCAGATACATGAATACTAAAATCTGCATACTTTAATAAATCTTTATTATGTGTAACAAATATTATAGTTTTATCACCTTTTAATTGGTAGATTTCTTCAATGATCTTACTTTCAGTTTGTTTATCGAGAGAGGATGTGGCCTCATCAAAAACAAGAAAATCTCTTTCGTGATATAAAGCCCTTGCTAGAACCACCCTTTGTCTTTGGCCACCTGATAACTTCTGTCCATCATCGCCTACATTATAATCAACTCCTTCTTTTAAGTTTTTAATAAAATCATTTAATTGTGAAGTTTTAATTGATTGCATTAACAATTCTTTTTTTACATCATCATCATCAGTGACAGAAATATTTCTAATCAAAGAGTCATTTATTAGAAAAATCTTTTGCGGTATATAGGCAACTTTTGTGTACCAATAATCTAGATTATTTGACAATTTTTTACTATTTATAAATATACCAGTCTCGTTGCTATCGTCATCGGGCTCTAATAAGCCCAAAATTAAGTCAACCAAAGTTGTCTTCCCTGAGCCAGAGCTTCCGTAAATACAAACGAAATCTCCTTGATTTATTGTAAGATTTAAGTCCTTGAATATATTTTTTCCATTTTTGTATGTAAAATTTAAATTTTTAAATTCAATTTTAGAAAATTCTTCACCAAAACCCATATTTTTTTCTGATTTATATGTAACTCTGTAAGCCTCACTATTTAAAAGAGAAACATATTCATGGATTTCTTCAAGAAAGTGTTTTGATAGTCTGAGCCATGAAAGACACGTAATAATTTGGAATGTTGAAGGCAACATTCTTGCTGCAGCAATCGCAAATATTCCAATAAATACAACTCCCTCTGCAGCGTTATCTCTCGAGAAAGTTTCATACATAACTAATACGAGCATGAATGTAATAATCGCTGACTCAAAAATATATTTAGGCATTTGTGTAAATGCTACTGCTTTTCCACCGTAGCTACCCATATCACTTGAAGCATCACTTATGCGCTTATTAAAGAATTTTTCTCTTCCAAGTATTTTTATCTCTTTAAAACTACCAATTATCTCCCTAACTGATTTAAGAATATTCTCGGTCGCAGCTGAAAATTTCCTACCATAAATACCAAAAAAATTTCTCATAAAGAAAAAATAAGATGCCGCTATCAAAAAAAAGAATATAATTAATAAAGCTACTGCCAAAGGATCTTGATAAGCTAAATAAGAAATTATTGTAATAATTAATAATGTTTCAGAAAATAATCTTAATGAGCCAATTAAGGTCATTTCAGTATATTGTCTTACATGGTTGCTAATAACATTAAAAAAATTTGATTCCTTAATTTCAATTGTCTTATGATAAGGAAGTCTTTGGTAACCTAAAATAAGTTCTTTGATTAATTGTGCCTGTGAGCGATAACTAAAATTTGCGATTATTCTAATAATAAAATAGGAAAAGAAGCTTTTGAAATAATAAATTATCAAAATCATTGAACAAATGATAAATAATTTATATTGAAAAGATATCTCTGATAAAAAGTAAATACTATTTAAAAACTCAAATTTTTCATTAAATAAATCTACATCAACAAGCAAATATAAAAGCGGAAATAGCAAACTAAGACCAATTATTTCTATGAAGCTATTCATGACGAAACAAATAATCATTACTGGTATTTGTTTAGAACGTCTTCCTAAAACTGAAAAATATTTACTAAAGTATTCTCTCATTCGAAAATAATATCTGATTTAACCATAAAAAACCTAAAGAAAATGGAAAATTATTTATATAATAATTTTATTCAAAATGAAATGTTGTCTTATCTTTAATTTTATCACAAATAATGCAATAAATATTACATATATTTTTTTTGTTTCGAAAAGATTATTAAAATGACTGTTATTCAATTTATTATATAGATAGATTAATGAAAATCCTCTCTAAGTTATTATTTCAATACAATGTTATAATAGTATTTATAATAAGAGTTCTTAATCGTTATTTTATAAAAAAAGAGAAGGACAGATCAACAGTAATTTTTAATATTCAATATATACAAAGGTATAGTGTAATTGAAATTATTTATGCGTCCTTTCTTAAATCTTTAGGTTACAATGTTAAGGCCTTTATTTGTGCAGGATATAGTTATTGTGAACAAGATAAATCTTATCTAAGTAAACCTAATTGTAATTTATGTAGATCTAAAACAGCTAAATTAATTGCAGCAGCAGATATAGAAAAAGTTGATCTTTTAAATTTTAAATCAAAGAAAAGTACCTTAAATTATGAGCAATTTGAATTCAAAAATTATAAAAAAATTATTGATTATGAAACTAAGTACCCAATTGGAGAAACTTTTTATTGGAACTGGTTACATCATACAAATGGGTATTTAATTCCTGAAAATGATTTAAAGACCAAGAAAAAATTATACGATATTTATTGCTCTGTCTCAGAAAGTTATTATTCAATAAAAGAAAGTCTAAAAAAATATCAGCCAAAGTATGTGATTACATGCAATGGACGTTTTGGCCAAACTCGGCCGATTTATTTCTTAAAAAATAAGTTTTCTTATGATTGTTTAACATGGGAACATTTTGCACAAAGAGATCATTTTGTATGGTTAAAAAATAAGTGTGCTGTTGATCAGGATATATCAAATTATTGGGAGAAAATTAGGGATAAAAAGTTAGATGAAAAACAAATAAGTAAAACACATGAGAACTTAGATACACAAAAAAAAGGCGTGAATATAAAATGGAATATTCTTAAGAATATTGACTTTGATGAGAATTATGATGTTTATAAAGCATTAAATCTAGATAAAAAAAAATCAGTAATATCAATGTTTTTGAACATGACATGGGACTCTTCCTGTTTAGCTCACGGTATCGAGGAAATGAATTTTCACGAGACAACTGATTATATTATTAAAAATGCAATTAAATATCCTAATCTTCAGTTTGTAATAAGAGCTCATCCAGCTGAAGCAAATTTACCACAAAACCTTAAGGCATCAGTTTCAACTATTGACGTCTTAAAGAGTAAAAATAATAAATTGCCTAAAAATGTGTATTTAATTGACTCAAAGAGTAATATTTCAAGTTATAAATTATCTACAATATCCGATGAAGCAATGTTTTTTTCATCAACCCTTGGTTTAGAAGTTCTACTACAAAATAAGAAAATAACTACATTAGGCGGACGCTGTTATTACGCAATGAAAGGGTTTACAAGGGATATAACAAAAAAATCAGAACTTTTAAACTTTTTTAATAGTTTAAATACGTCAAACAAAAAATTTGGTAAAAGAGGTTCATTAGAAAATCTTAGTCAAAAAGAAATAAGAAGAGTAAATACTCTCGCTTTCTTTATTCGTTTTAATTTAAATATGCGTTTTTCTGTAATTAGAAGAGGAATTCTATTATTAACACCAGATAAGTATAAAACTTATCTCGCTACATCAAATAATTTACTCCAATACATGATAGGAAAGAGATTGCCCTTTAAATTAAGTGAATGAATAAAATAAAATTTCAACTTATTATAAAACTTTTTGAAGGTATTCTCTATTCTTTGTCCATATAAATAAATCTTCATCAAATGCCATTGAAGTGCTTTTATAAAAATCATGTATATTGTATGAATAAGCAAATCCCTTTCCAAGTTTTAAACTATTTAATATAAAGCCGTTATCTGTAAAATATTTGAAGATTTTTTTGTTTCTATCTCTCTCTATTTTCAGTTTATCTAGTATAACAAAAAGATAAAAAATTTTATTGGTTATCGAACCTTCAAAGAGTATTGGATGATTAAAAGCTTTATTATATCTATAAGGTACTTTCTTTTCGTATTCAACTTGGTGAACAGTAGAGCAAGTCAGATTTGGTTCAATGCCAACACTTAAGCAAATAGCTTTTAAATCAATTAGTCTTTCTTTTGGAGTATTTTCACCCCATGCAAAAGGAGATACATTTTCACATATCAATTTAGCATTTTTTCCAATTGCGCAATATGACATAAATGGGTGGAAGCTTCTTATTGAGTTTTTCTGACATCTTACGTATTCTGAAAAAACACCACGCTCACTTGGGGAATTATCATGGTCATATACATCATTAGTATTACATAAATAAGTAGTAGAAGTCATGACAACTAATGTTCCATAACTAAAATCTATTAAATCACTTAAAGCATTAAAGTGAGCATTTAATATTTCTTTTTTTTTATTTGAGGAAAAAAAACCTAAATTAAATAGATTTGATTTAATTATTACAGTGGATCCTTTTTTTACACCAAGATTTTTGTAACAGTTTACAATATCTTTAAAGTTGTAATCCACTAATTATTTTCTAATTTTTCAATATAGTCTGATAATTTTTTAAGAGTATTTAATTCTTGGTAGTCTTTATCAGGTATCTCATCAATTTGATATTTTTCTTGTACTTCAAAAATAATATTCATATTTTCTATAGAATCAATTCCTAAAGCTCCGAAATCTTTATTTTCCTTTTCTATATTAACAGCTTCACGCTCAACAACTTTATTTATTAGTTCGATTAATTCTTCTTTAAAACTCTTCATCTTTAATTTCTCTTTCCAAGATACATGTTGCCCAAGATAAACCAACACCAAAACCTGATAAAAGAAAAGATTTTTTACTATTATCTTCTAAAATCTTTTCTAATATCATCGGAATTGACGATGATACAGTATTACCTGTATTGATAAGATTTGAAAATATTTTTTTTTCAGGAATTTGAAGTTTTTTTTCAAGAAATTTTATAATAGCTTTGCTTCCTTGATGGAAAATAAAAAGATCAATATCATTAATTGATTTATTTGAATTTTTTAGAATTTTACTTACCTGGATAGGAATTTCTTTTGCAGAAAAGTTAAATATTTTTCTACCATCCATTAACAATTTACCATCATTATTGTTAAGCGCTTGCCCATCTTTTCCTTTTGTTGAAAATAAAAATTTGCCAAATGACAACTCAGACTCTAGCTTTCTCTGGCCCGTGCCAGATCTTAAGTATGTTACCGTAGCCGCATCTGAAAACAAGAGTGAAGTATTTTTATCACTCATATCCAGAATTTTTGAATATGGATCACAAGTAAATAGTAGACCATTACTTAGACCATTAGATTGCATAAAACTTTTTATAATTGATAGGCTATAGACATAACCAGAGCATCCCAGTGATATATCAAAGCAAGCACAATTTTCATTTAAACCTAGTTTACTGTGAATGATACTAGATGTATGAGGTATTCCATTCTTATCTGGATTTTGAGTGCAAACAATTAAACAATCTATTTTAGTATCAATTAATTGCTTATTTTTTTTTAATTTCCTGAAAGATTCAACGCACAAGTCAGATGTTTCTGTATCTGGATCTTTAACAGATAAAGTCTCAACACCAATTTTTTCTTTGATGAAGTTTTCGTTTGTATTATGCTCAATTAATCTACTTAAATTATTAATTTTGTTATTTGGTAAATAAGTTGCTATCTCAGATAAAAAAATCATACTTTTCAAACTAAACTAAAAAAAATTTTTCCTAAAACCTTATCTTTATAACAAATAGAAGTTTTTGAGTGCGAAGCAGCCAATATATTCTCAAATTTCAAAGTAATATCTTTGATATTAAATTGATCTAACGATTGATGCAAATCTAAACTTGTGAAAAACCATTTTTTAATTTTTTCAGGTTGTACATTAAATATCAAATGTTTATTAATAGAAACAATATTTTCTATATTTGAAAATTCGTTTTCATCTAGTAAATAAGCTCTATCACCTTCTAATACTAAAGATTTTTCAATCAATTCTTCATCATAGGAATAACTTTCAGTAATTGGGGTTCCAATTTCAGTTAGATAAAAAGATAATTTTTTATTTTCGAACCTTACAAAAATTTCAGCAAAAATATCAATATCTTTTTTTAGTAATATATTTTCGTCATTTTCATCAATATACACTTTGCATTGTTTATTTATTTGTTTTTTTAAATTCATTTTTAAATTTGTTAGATGGGTTTTTTTTGTATACTGAATGAGATCTTTTGATACCATATTATATATATCAGAGCCATGTACGTACTTTCGGTTGCCTTTAAATTTAAAATTAAGATTTTTTGTAATCATATTGCAATTAATGATTTAATTTATTTCATTATAGCAGTAGCAAGAATGCCGTACTCTTGTCTTAAAATAGGAATCCCTTCTAATTCCACATAGGCAGTTCCAGTACACTTTGAGTACCAATAATTATTTTTTTTCTTCAAAATTAAATCTGATCCTGGTTCAGTATAAAATGTTTTTGAGGTTTGCTTTTTTAAATTAAGTCCTATACGACTAGGTGGCTTAATTACGTAGCATGCAGTTTTGTTTAATGAATTTCTTGTATTAATTATAGGAATTATTTTAATCACTTTTCCTCCTTGCATTTCTATATTTCTCTTTAAACCTCTTATGTAACCGGATTTTTTCATACGTAATTTACCTTTTGCGGTATTTAGTTCGTATGCTGGCTCAATTAATATTAGTTTTTTCTTACATATTCTAAACAGCTCACTGAGTATTATTTTTAAGTCACCTCCGTTTGGTTCAAGAGCATGGTTTGAAACAATAACATCAATGCTTTTTGATTTTATTGGGATTTGTTTTAAGTCTGCTACAAAAACTGCTATCTTGTTTGATTTCTTTCCTAATAGTTTATTTGCATATTTAATACCAAGATATAACCTAGACCAGCTAATATCAAAGGCGTATATTTTTTTAAACTTAGTTCTTATTTTTTTTAGCATTAAACTTAGTACTGTAAGCTCACCAGTACCAACATCTAATAAAGTTTGTCCATCACATGTATATTGAGATATTATCTTTGATATTTCATCAATAAATACTTTCTTTTTACATATGTCTTTTTCAACTTGTTTTATGTAACTTCCTGCCTGAAGATCATAGGCTAATTCAATCATTTCACTTGTATTTGATTTATTTTTTGATTTTTTTTTGAGAAAATCAATAATATTTCCTCCTTCCTTATATATTTTTCGGAGAGTTATTATGTTTTTATATTTCATTAAATATTAATTAAATTTGTTTGTAGAAAATGTGTTATTTATCTCATAAGTTATTACTAAATCTTATAAAAAAATTATATATCATTAAATAACAATAAATCAGACAAAATACAGTAACATGCTCATAGTATTTATTAAATATGGCTCATAATCAAAAGAAAAAAATAATATTTCTTGGCTATATCACACCTATTTTAAAAAAACTTTTTATAAAAAAAAATGTTAAAATACTTGGAGTTGGCATAGAAAAAAAAAATTTAATATCATCAGAAATTCAAAAATTTTGTGAGCACAAAAATTTATATTATTTTGATGCAAAAAGAATAAATAATAACAAAGAGTTTTATAAGCTAACCAAGATAGCTGACATTATTATAGTGGCTGCCTTTAGCCAATTAATAAATATTTCGAAAATTCCTAGGTTTAAAAATCGCATTTTGAATTTTCACCCATCATTATTGCCTATGTATCGTGGAGGATCACCGATTGAGGAGCAAATTCTTAAGGGTGAAGTTATTGGAGGAATTACATTTCATTGGATGAGAGAAAAGTTTGATGATGGACCTATAGTAGCTCAAAAAAAAATTAGAATTAAAAAAAACGATGATTATAAATCTTTACTTAAAAAATATGTAAAACTTGGAGTTTTGGAGATAGATAAATTATTTGATGATGATATTGAAAAATGGAAAGTTCAAAAATTGAGATTAAAAAGTTCGATGTTCCTCTCAAGAAAAGAAACTGATGCGATCATCAATTTTAGAAATACCTATAATGAAATCGACAGAGTAATGAGAGCTTTTAATTGGAGAATGTGGCCTCATATAATTTATAAAAATAAAATATATAAAGTAAAAAAAATATCAAAGTCAAAAAACGTGAGAAATGCAAAAATAGGTGAGGTAATCAAAATAAAACCTCAATTGAAAATTAAATGTAGGGACTCAGTATTAGCAATAGATTGTAAAAGTTTAGGCAAAGTTTTGAGAGAAAATACTAATTTATTGAAAAATCTTAGATGAAGATTGAATTTTTCCTTTATTCTAATCTACTCTTTGAGATGAACAATTTTTTCTTCGCATAATAAATTCATAACGTCATATAACTTCCAAACAGCTACATCACATTTGTTTGCAATTTCTAGGAGAGAAGTTTGACCATCCGAATAAGTTAAAAAATCAGTCAACAATCTTACATTATTCACGGTTTCATCATCAGTATTTTGAGGATATAGACCTCTTCTACTTAAATGTGGTTCACCGATTATATTAGTTACAGGGTAATAATTATTTTCAATTGCTTCAAGAGCCAGTTTTATTGCATTAAAGCCACCCTGCAATCCATTTGGTGTCACTACATTTTCAAGATTATCAAGAGATGTATGATATTCTTCATATTCACCATACTTAGTCCTCATTATTGAGACCACTGGTAGGTCAGCTTTAGGAGAGCAGTATTGTCTCTCATCACTTCCTCGATCTTTCCAATTATAACTAACAAATTTATTATCTATATGTTTTAATATATGTTTTGCTACTTCATCGCTCAAAGTATTGCCTTTCCTTGATGGTAAATAAGAGTAATTTCTCTCATCTCCCACGCACGTTATATTAAAACCAGCAATTATATTACGTTTCATTTCAGTCAAATTTCTACTCAAGTAAGTTATAGATCCAATTGTTTCGGGAACAAAAATAATTCTATAAGTATATCTTCTTTGAGCTTGTTTGATCCATTCAGCAAGAAAAGTAGTGACTGACATTCCTGACAATTCATTATTTGCCATAGATGGATGACATATGTATGTTGATAAAAAAACTTCTTTATTTATTTTACCTGGTATAATCAATTCACCATAGGTGAGAGATCCTGTTGAAAAATCTGAATTTATATAAACTTGGTATTCTCCATCAGGCAACTGTCTTCTTTCAGTCTCAGATATGCAGAATCCCCATTCTTTTTTGTAATAAGAAGTAATATACGGTATAGCATCTGGTTTACTTGGTATAGAATGTAAATGCTTATTTAATTCTTTAAGGTCCAAAGTTTTATTAATGCTCTCACTATATCCAACTACGTGAAGGTTGTTGTTATTAAAATTGCAAATTTTTCTTCCATCAGGAGTTTTTATCCAAGCTTCAGTAATATTCCATTCTTCGGGTATTACCCAGTCAAAGACTTTCGAGCCTGATGGAACTTCATACATTCTTAAGTCTGGATGAATATTTTTTATTACGGACAGAGTATCCCTTACACCTTGACCAGTTATGCTTCGATTGATTGGCCATAGCTCTTTAGCTAAATTATAAATTTTGTTTGATGACACTATTTATTGTATAATTTTTTACATGACACAGTAATTCAATTATTGTAATTTACAATTATGAATGAAAAAAAAGATCATGCTTACTATAATAGTATCATTGACCAGATAGAGGCTGTTAGATCAAAAAATAACGTAAATTGGATGAATCTAGTAAGGTTAGCATTCAAGCTTTCTCCAAAAGAAGCTTCAAAAATTATGAGCGAAATATATAATCAAGATCAAGAGATAAGTGATCTTGCAAAAAAACTAACAAAATAATTTTGACAATTAAGATTAATCAAACAAATATTGGAGATGATTACCCGCCCTATATAATTGCTGAAATGTCGGGTAATCATAATGGCAGCCTTGATAATGCTATTAAAATAATCGAAGCAGCTAAGTCAAGTGGCGCAAATGCAATAAAGCTTCAGACATATACTCCTGACACAATCACAATCAAGTCAAATAAACCTGACTTTATCATTAAAGAAGGTTTATGGAAAAATAGATCACTTTATGATTTATATAAAGAAGCGCATACACCATGGGAATGGCATAAAGATCTTTTTAATAAGGCAAATGAGATTGGAATTGATATATTTTCATCTCCTTTTGACTTTTCAGCAGTCGACTTATTAGAAAAACTTAATACGCCGGCGTATAAAATAGCATCATTAGAAATTGTTGATTTAAATCTTATTGAATATGTGGCAAGTACTATGAAGCCAATAATAATATCTACTGGTTTGTCAAACATTGATGAAATTAATGAAGCGGTAAATACTGTAAAAAAATATCATAGCAAAATTTGTCTATTACACTGTAACTCTGGATATCCGACTCCTTTAAAGGATAGTAATTTAAGAACTTTGACGGATTTAAAAAAAAGATTTCCATTAGAGATTGGCCTATCTGATCATACCACTGGGATTGTATCTGCGATAACTGCTGTTTCGCTTGGTGCTTCAGTAATAGAAAAACATTTTATTGCAGATAAGAACTTTGGCGGAGTCGACTCTCCATTTTCTATAGGACCTGATGAATTAAAAGACTTGTGCAAGATGACAAATCAAGCATTCATTTCCCTTGGTAAAATCAATTATAATTTAACAGACAGTGAAAAAATCACTCTGACTTCAAGAAGGTCGCTATATATAGTTGAAAATGTTAAGAAAGGTCAAATTGCAAATAAAACAAATATACGTTCAATAAGACCTGGTATGGGTCTTTCTCCAAAATATCTTAAAGATATTTTAGGTAAAAAATTTACTAGTGATTTCGAAGTTGGCACTGCAACAAAGTTGGAATACTTTGAATAATGTTAATAAATTTGTATTATAAATAAGTATTTTAATTTATTCATATTAAATCAACTTAACCTAGCATGATTACTAGTTTTCTTGAAATAAATCTCTCGAATATACCTTGCCAGCAACATGATCTAGTTCATTTGAGAACCTATTCGCAATAATTAAGTCTGATTTTTTTATAAAGGAGCCTATTTCATTAATTACTGGTATACCATTAAAAGTATTATTGTTGATAAATGGCTCATAAATAACCATATTAATTTTTTTTATTTCGAGTTTTGAAACAATATCAAGGACAGCACTCTCTCTAAAATTATCTGAACCCTTTTTCATTGTGAGCCTATATATTCCGACCGTTTTAGGTGACCTTTTCAATATCGAATTGACAATAAATTCCTTTCTAGTGTTATTTGCCTCAACCGTTGCTTTAATTATATTATTTGGGATTTTACTGAAATTATCTAAAAGTTGTTTTGTATCTTTTGGAAGACAATATCCGCCATAACCAAATGATGGATTATTATAATAATGACCCACTCTTGGATCCGAACTAATACCGTCAATAATGTTTCTTGATGAAAGACCTTGTATTTCTGCAAAACTATCTAATTCATTAAAGAAGGAAACCCTCATGGCAAGAAACGTGTTTGAAAATAATTTTACAGCTTCAGCCTCTTTAGACTCCATAAAAAGCATCTGAATATTTTTTTTATTAGAACATTTGTAAAGAATATTTCCAAATTCTTTTGCCTTATTTGAAAAATCTCCAACTACAATTCTAGATGGGTATAAATTGTCATAAAGAGCTTTTGTTTCTCTCAAAAATTCTGGTGAAAAAATAATATTATTTGTTTTAAATCTACTTTTCATTTCATCAGTGAAACCAAGTGGAACTGTTGATTTAATTACTATAGTTGAGTCTTTATTGCATTTAACAACGTCACTTATCACATCTTCAACCGAAGAAGTATCAAAAGATCCTGATTTTATGTCGTAGTTCGTTGGGGTCGCAATTATTACAAAATCAGCATTTGAATAAGCATATTTATTATCTAAAGTAGCAATTAAATTTAATTTGTTATCTTTAAAATAATTTTCAATTTCATCATCTTGAATCGGTGAAGTTCGTTCATTAATTTGTTTGATTTTTTTTTCTGAAACATCCAATAATGTTACATCATGATGTTTTGCAATCAAAGCGGCTAAACTAAGCCCCACATAGCCAGATCCGACAATGCAAATTTTCATAGTAAGAGAATAGTGTTGGAAATATAAATGTAAAGTGACAAAATTTTCACGTTTAGTAGACCTGGCAACGTCCTACTCTCCCGTGCCTTAAGACAAAGTACCATCGGCGCTGAAGCCCTTAACATTCGAGTTCGAAATGGGATCGTGTGTGTCCTCTTCGCTAAAATCACCAGGTCAACTAAACGTGAGTCAATACTAAATTTTTCTTAATTATATTTTTTAATCTAATTGTCGCTTGAGAATACTAGTTTGTTTCTAGTACATAGAAAATCAAGCCGATCGAGTTATTAGTATCAGTTAGCTTCATGCATTACTGCACTTCCACACCTGACCTATCAACG
>MDTA01098470.1_pt1 | contig 18252 bp, 17 predicted proteins | sample 811151 | NCBI WGS metagenome assembly MDTA01 (sample SAMN05326648, study PRJNA326480) | marine metagenome | isolation source: seawater | place: Indian Ocean: South | collected 2010
AAAAGATTTTAAGGGGCGTTCTGTTGCCAGGTGCCCCGGACCCCGTAACTTAATTAAAAAATTAATTAAGCTGCAAGTGCAAATTTATTATTTGCATTTGTAAATTAGCCCGTTACGGCGGAACAATACCGAACGAAAGAAAGACTTTTAGACACCCGTCGATTCTAATTCACCCCCCTTATTTTAATGGTGGAGGTGGTGGGTACTGCCCCCACGTCCGCAATGTTTATTACGAAATTCGTTTATCGTCGTAGTTGGATAACCAACGATATAAATATAATTCTTAATAGCAAATAATCAATTAATTTCGGTTCAATGAAAAGACTAGTTATTATAATAAATTAAACTAAAAGCTAAAAAAAACAAAAAATAAAGTAAAACTAAAACTATCGGTATTTTTTTTTGTAAAATATTTCTATCTAAAATTCTCGATTTAAGTAATCCAAAAAATAAAAATAAATACAAAGGATCAAAGTATTTTTGGTAAATAGTATTTTGAGAAAATGAAATTATTAAACAAATAAATAATATATAATTTTGTATTTTGCTCTCAGAAAAATATATAATTGATAAGACTGAAAAAAATATGCTTAAAAAAATTATAATTGGATAATTTAAATTTAAAAAATAATTTAATTTATAAAATACACCTCCACCTAAATTTATTTTATAATTAAAACCTTCAATAAATATGAATAAAGTTACAAAAAAAAGGGTAATAATCAAAATCTTAAATTGTTTTTTATAAAAATTAATAAAATTTTTTAAATCTATCAAAATAAAAGGAAGAATATAAAAAAATAAAATTGATAAAATTTGAAAAATATTTTTAAGAAAATTAAAACTAGACTGATTTTCAAGTAAAGATAAAAAATTATAGTTAGAAAATATATAACCAAAGTAAATAAGAGCAGGAATAGATAATATAAAACTAAAAAGTGTTTGTTGAATTACTATTTTAAAGCCAAATTGTTTATAGATAATATAAATGTATAAAATCCAAAATGTTGCATAATAATATCTAGTATAAGAACAAAAAACTAAAAAGATTAACGATAATAAAAAATATTTTAAATTTGAATATTTTTCACCTTTAATTAAAAAATAGGTAAATAAACCAAAAAATATTAAAGAAAAATTGTCACCTAATGTCCAAATTGCAGACGTTCTGTAATATGGAGATAAAAATATCAGAAACGATAATAAATAAATATTTATTTCTCTTGAATCTTTTTTTTCGTCTAAAATTTTAAAATATATATATGGCAATATTAGACAGAGAAATAAATAGAAAATCCTGAAGTTTTCGAATCCTCCGAGCAGATTACTCAGTTTCCCAGATATATAATAAAAAAATGGTGAATGAATTAAGGTAGAATCATTTGATAGATATTCATTAATTACAGAAAAGCCCTCTTTAGAAAATTTTAATATATATGGACTTAATATATTAAAATCATGCAAGCCTCCACCAGCAGAATTTTCTTTGAAAGCATAACCTAGAATTAAGCTAAAAGAGCCTATTATATATAAAAATAATTTTTTTTTATAAAGCATTTTCGTTTTTAGCACCATTTTTTACATAAATATATTTAGAATTTATGAATGGTTTATTTTTATAAAAATTGTTATAGATATTTAAACTATAACTCTTCAAATGAAATTAACAAAAGATCAGCAACAAGAAATTAAAGATCAACAATCTCAAAAAAATGATACAAAAAGAGTTATAGCTCCAGAATTGGAAAAAATACTTTATGAAGCAATCCCAGCATTAGATCACGGCTTCGTTAGAGTGGTAGACTACATGGGAAATGACACATCCATTGTTCAAGCAGCTAGAGTTTCTTATGGCAAAGGAACAAAAAAAGTCTCCACAGACTCCGGATTAATTAAATATTTGATGAGACATTGGCATAGCACACCATTTGAAATGTGTGAGATTAAATATCATATCAAATTACCAATATTTATAGCACGACAATGGATTAGACATAGAACAGCTAATGTAAATGAATACTCTGCCAGATACTCAATTTTGGACAAAGAATTTTATTTACCTTCCTCAGAAAATTTAGCTGCTCAATCAGTTAATAATAGGCAAGGAAGAGGAGAAATTATAGATGGAGAGCAAGCTAAAGAAGTTTTGGGGTTATTAAAAAAAGATGCAGAAAGAACATATAGTAATTATGAGACAATGCTTAACGAAAGATACGATGGGTCAAAAATTGATGAAAATAAAAAAGGATTAGCGAGAGAACTAGCAAGAATGAATTTAACTTTAAATACTTACACTCAGTGGTATTGGAAAACAGATTTATTAAATTTAATGAATTTCTTAAGATTAAGAGCTGATAGTCATGCTCAATACGAGATAAGAGTGTATGCAGACATAATGCTAGAGTCATTAAAAAAATGGGTTCCAATAACTTATGAAGCATTTATGGATTATAGAGTTGGAGGCACAGAAGTTTCTGCAAATGGGAAAAAAATAATCCAAAAGTTAATTAAGGGTGAAAATATATCTTACGAAGAATCAAAACTTTCAAAAAGAGAGTGGAATGAATTAATGGAGGCTTTTGATCTTAAAGATAAATTAATTTAAAAAATAATGTTTAAATCATATTTCCTTGACCGGTGTATACTTCATATAAAAAAAAAGGGCATTTTAAGTTTTATTAAAAATGGGATTAACCATATTAACTATAATTTAAATCCTTCAAAAATAGGTGAATTTCCTTTTTCTTTCTACTTTAAAAAAAAAAGAATTTTAAATAAAAAATTTATAAAAAAAAATTTGTTAAAGTTTGATGATGTTAAATTTGATAATTATTGTAACTATCGATTAAATACTGCTAAGATTATTGAAAATCCCATCGTATACAGCTTTGGTATTGGGGGTCAAATTAAATTTGAAGAAGAAATTTCTAGAAAATTTAAAAATGCAAAAATATTTTGTTTTGATCCAACAGCAATAAAATTTATCGACAATTACTCTGGTCCTAAAAATATTAATCTTTTCCCCTATGGTATTTGGATTGAGGATAAAAAAATAAAGTTTTTTCATCAAGAGGAAGATGGTGGTGGAGCAATCACAAATTATTTTGGTTCAACTCACCAAATAGAAATATATCATCAGTGCTATAAGCTCAAAACTTTAATGAAAATGTATAATCATGAAAAAATTGACGTATTAAAAATGGATGTTGAGGGTTCAGCTGTAGAAGTTATGAACAATATTCTTGACGATGAAATATACCCAAATCAAATCGCTGCAGAATTTGAGTTTGCTGAGTACGACGATATACCAAAAGATAAAATGGAGAAATATACTTTATTTCAAGAAAAGTTGACTAAATTGATAAATAGAATGAAAAATTTGAACTATAAGTGTTATAATAATCCAAGATCAACTCAACCCTATGCCGCAATTGAAATTATCTTTGTTAAAGAAATTTAAAAATACTAATTTTTATTTAAAGTTATTAATATTATTAAATTTATCTTTTGGTATTTTTTTAGTTCCAATTTATCTGATCCTCTTTAAACAAAATTTATTCATTTTTAATTTCGTAATTATCGTTACATTTATTTATTTAATTTTGATTTTATTTATTTTAAAAAAAATTCTAATGAAAGTCAGTGGCGATAGGATAGGTTTTTTAAATTTAATTAGATCAATAAATATTGACAAAAAAGAACTTTCAGGTGTTGAGATTGGTGTATTTCGTGGGGAGTACAGCAAAAAAATTTATGAGTATTTTAAATACTTAAAACTTAATTTATCATTAGTAGATCAATGGTTAGTAGACAAAGATTTTCAAGATTACACTCAGGAGGAACTAGATTTAGCATACTCAGAAGTTGTTAGTTATTTTAAAGATAAAAAAAATATAAGAATTTTTAAAGAAACTTCTGTAAATGCTGCTAAAAAATTTTCAGATAATAGTTTAGATTTTGCATATATAGATGGAAACCATGATTATGCGTATGTAAAGGAAGATTTGAATACTTGGTTTAAAAAGCTTAAATCAAATGGAGTTATATTTGGTGATGATTACAGTAGAGATTATGGCGTGAGTAAAGCCGTATCAGAATTTGCACATGAAAAAAAGCTCATTGTAAAGTTTTCTGATAATTACAAACAATTTGCTATGATAAAAAATTAAACTTTGACAGTTTATTTTTTAAAAAAAAGTTTTATCATGCAAATTAAAATTTTAAATCCATCAACCAACTCATTTACCTTTTTTACACCAGCAATTCTTTTTCTTTCGTAACTTGGAATATCTACATATTTCATTTGAAATTTTTTTGCCTTGATAGGCATTTCAACACAAAGTCCAAAATCTTTTGACTCAAGTTCTAACTTTTTAAAAGAATTTGTTTTTCCAAGCAAATATGTAAAAAGAATATCTGAAAGTTTTAGAGAAAAAAAAACTCTTCCTAGTAAAGAAAAAATATAGTTTCCAAAAGAAGTAATAATTGTATCATCGTCAGTTCCCCCACTTGGCAGGTATCGTGATGCAAAAACAAAATCTAATCCATCTTCACATTTTTTAAGCATCTGATTTAAGTATTTTGGATCAAAAGATCCATCTGCATTAAAAATACATAGATAATCTGTTTTAACATTATTAATTCCCTCAATTAATGCGTTACCATATCCTTTACTTGATTGATAAACTAGGCTGCAATTAAAATTTTTTATAGACTCTATTGTAGCTAAATCTGATTTCTCTAAGATTACAATAATATTTAATTCAAAGTTTTTTAACTCATCTAATACTTTCGGCAAAGAATCAGGCTCATTTTTCGCAGGAATTATCAATGATAAATTCTTCATAATAAGGTCTATGTTATATTAACCTTCTTATCTTAAAAATGAATAACTTAAAAATATATTTTTTTAATTTTCATTGCTAAGTTTAAATAAATTTTTGAAATTTCATGATCTGGATTAGCTTCAACTATTGGTTTACCTAGATCACCATTTTTACCCACCTCAGGATCTATGGGAATTTCTCCTAAAAATTCTTTTTGAAATTCTTCAGCTGTTTTTTTAACTCCGCCTTCTCCAAAAATATTATATTTTTTTTTATCTTCTCCAACAAAATAACTCATATTATCTACTAGGCCTAAAATTTTAACTCCAAGTTTATCAAACATTTTTATTCCTCTTTTTACATCTAATAGAGCAATTTCTTGAGGTGTGGAAATTATAATTGAACCATCTAATTTAATTTCTTGCGAGAATGTTAACTGTGTATCTCCTGTACCTGGTGGCATATCAACAATTATAAAATCTAAATTTTTCCAGGAAACTTTTTGTGTAAAAGTTTTTATTGCACTTGTTACCATTGGCCCCCTCCATATCATCGGTGTTTGTTGATCAGCAAGAAAACCTATCGACATACATTGAATTTCATATTTCATTACCGGGGATAATGTTTGGCCGTCACTTTTAGGCTTTTCATTAATGTTGAACATTTTTGGAATTGAAGGCCCGTAAATGTCAGCATCAAGTAAACCAACCTTACAACCATTTTTTTTAAGAGCTAGTGCTAGATTCGTTGCAAAAGTTGATTTTCCAACTCCTCCTTTTGCACTGGAAATAGCTATGGTAAATTTAGTTCCTTTAATTGGGTTTTTTTCAAAGGTTTTACCCTGCATTTTTTTCCTCATTGCGTCACTTAATTCAGGTTTTTCTTTTGGCATATCTGTATCATAACTTGTTTTTCTCACTAAAGACATTATATAGATTGCCATGGTTGATGACTTTAAAAGTAGAGGTGGAAGTCCATGGGGAACACCCCCAGGTGGAAGTGGTAATGGATCTGGTAGAGGACCTAGACCGCCGGACGTAGAGGAAATCATACGGAAAATTCAAGACAGTATAAACAAAATTCTCCCAGGTGGAGGCTCTGGTGGAGCAAAATCAATAATTGTTGGAGCCGTAGTCCTAGCACTAATATGGGTTGCAAGTGGTTTATACAGAGTATTGCCTGATGAACAAGGTGTTGTTTTAAGGTTTGGTAAGTTTGTAAAAACAACCCAACCAGGATTAAATTATCACATACCTTTTCCAATAGAAATTGTTCAAACTCCAAAAGTTACAAAAGTTAATAGAATGGATATAGGCTTTAGATCTGAAAGAGACTCAGGATTTACATCGGGCGGAGTTGCCGATGTTCCTGAAGAAAGTTTAATGTTAACTGGTGACGAAAATATTGTGAATATAGATTTTTCAGTATTTTGGGTCATTAAAGACGCTGGAAATTTTTTATTTAAAATTCAAGATCCACAAGGAACAGTTAAGGCAGCCGCAGAAACTGCAATGCGAGAAGTGATTGCACGATCAGATATTCAGCCAATTTTAACTGAAGGAAGATCAAAAATAGAAATTGAGACACAAGAAATTATTCAAAATATTTTAGATGAGTACACTAGTGGTATTCAAGTTACACAAGTTCAAACCCAAAAAGCTGATCCGCCAGACCAAGTTATAGATGCGTTTAGAGACGTTCAGGCAGCAAGAGCGGATATGGAAAGATCTAAGAATGAAGCAGAAGCATATGCTAACGATGTGATACCAAGAGCGAGAGGGGAAGCTGCAAAAATTTTACAAGCAGCCGAAGCTTACAAAAAAGAAGTAGTTGCAAAAGCAGAAGGTGAAGCAAGTAGATTTGTTTCTATTTATAATGAATATGTTAAAGCTAAGGAAGTTACCCAAGAAAGAATGTATTTAGAGACAATGGAAAAAGTCCTAGCAGATATTGATAAAGTAATAATAGATAAGAATTCTGGATCAGGAGTAGTACCTTACTTACCATTACCAGAATTAACAAAAAAAAAGGTTAATTAATGAAAGCAAATAAAATTATATTACCAGTAATAATAGGTATTTTTGTAATATCTTTTTTTTCAATATTTATAGTTAAAGAGGTTAATCAAGCAATAGTGTTACAATTTGGTGATCCAAAAAGAATTTTATTAAAACCAGGTTTAAATTTTAAAATTCCATTTATTCAAAATGTAGTTTTCTTGGATAAAAGAATTTTAAATCTTGACACACCACCAGAAGAAGTTATTGCATCGGACCAGAAAAGATTGATAGTTGACGCTTTTGCAAGATTTCAGATAGTTGATCCGCTGAAGTTTTATATATCTGTTGGAAATGAAAGGGTTGCTAGATCAAGGCTATCTACTATTATAAACTCTAGAATTAGAAGTGTTTTGGGAACTCAAAGATTACAAACACTATTATCGGAAGATAGATCAAAACAAATGTCCCTAATTCAAGAAGGCGTTAATACCGAGGCGGAAAAATTTGGAATAAAAATTGTAGATGTAAGAATAAAAAGAGCAGATTTGCCTCAAGCAAACAGTGAAGCAATTTATAGAAGAATGCAAACAGAAAGGGAAAGAGAAGCAAAAGAATTTAGAGCAAGGGGTGCAGAAATGGCTGTGACTATAACATCAACAGCAGATAAAGAAGTAACAGTTATACTTGCTGATGCAGAGAAACAATCTCAAATCATGAAGGGTGAAGGCGATGGACAAAGAAATAAAATTTTTGCTGATGCCTTTGGGAAAGACCCAGAATTTTTTGCCTTTTATAGAGCCATGCAAGCGTATGAAAAGTCATTAATAGGTGGAGATACATCTTTGATATTATCTCCAGATAGTGAATTCTTTAAGTTTTTTGGAAATATAAAACCGAAATCATCTCAATAAATAGTAAAATAATGAAAGAGCTAATTATAGCTTTTGGACTTTTTCTTTTTATAGAGGGAATTTTGTATGCCTTATTTCCAGCAAAAATGAAAAATATGTTAAAAAAAATTGATATGTTTGAGAACTCACAGCTAAGATCAGGAGGTTTATTTTTCGCAGTTATAGGTTTTTTAATAGTTTGGTACGTAAAAAATTAATATGAAAAAATTTAAATTATTTTTTTTAACATTCATTTTACTTCATTTGTCCACTTTATCTTTTGCAAAGGAGGGACCGACTTCTTTTGCAGACCTCGCCGAAAAATTAATGCCATCTGTTGTAAATATATCAACAACCCAAACTGTTGTTACAAGCACCAATCCTTTTCCTTTTCAATTTCCACCTGGCTCTCCTTTTGAAGATTTATTCAAGGAATTTGGAACTCCTCAAGAAAGAAAAGCAAGCGCACTTGGCTCTGGATTTATAATAGACACAAGTGGCATAGTTGTTACAAATAATCACGTCATACAAGGCGCCGAGGATATTTTAGTAAGAGTGGATGGTAATAAAGAGTACAAAGCAAAAGTTTTAGGATCTGACCCATTATCTGATGTCGCTGTTCTAAAAATTGAGTCTAAAGAAAAATTTCTTCCTGTAAAATTTGGAAATTCTGACAAAGCAAGAATCGGAGATTGGGTTATTGCAATTGGAAATCCCTTTGGTTTAGGTGGTACAGTTACATCTGGAATAATCTCTGCAAGAAATAGAGATATTGGAATGAATAGATATGAGGACTTTATTCAAACAGATGCATCAATTAATGTTGGAAATTCTGGTGGACCGCTTTTTGATATGAATGGTGACGTAATAGGAATTAATACTGCTATCTTGGGTCAATCAGGATCAATAGGAATAGGTTTTGCAATTCCTTCCAACAGCGCAAAAGTAGTGATAAACCAACTAATAGAATTTGGTGAAACTAAAAGAGGATGGTTAGGAGTAAGAATTCAAAACGTATCTAAAGAAATTGCAGAATTAGAAAAGTTAGATAAGCCAAGAGGTGCATTAGTTGCAAGTGTTGCAAAAAATAGCCCATCAGACAAAGCAGGAATTAAAGCTGGAGACATTATTTTAGAATTTAACGGTGTTCTTATTAAAGAAATGAAAGAGCTTCCCAAAATTGTTGCTCAAACAGAGGTAGGTAAAGTAGTCAAGGTTAAGATTTGGAGAAATAAGAAAGAATTAATAAAAAAAATTAAACTAGGACGACTAGAAACATCTGAAGACTTTAAAGCATCTAAACCATCTGAAAAACCTGAACCTTCAAAAATTGATAGATTGAAAATAACAGTCAGAGTTTTAAATAACGATGATATTATTCAAAGAAAACTTCCAAAAGGCACTACAGGATTAGTGATAACAAGTATAGATTCTGATAGTCCAATTAATTATCTTAATATTAATAATATTATTGTAGAAGCGCAAAAGAAAAAAATTAGATCAGTGCAGGAATTAAATAGAATAACCGAACAAGCGATGACGACAAGTGAAAAAACTATTCTTATAGTAATTTATAACAATCAAAACCAAAGACGATACATTGGTGTTAAATTAGATTAACAAAATAAATTATGTCCAAAATTGTTTTAATTTATGGACCAACGGCCTCAGGGAAATCAAATTTTGCTGTGAAACTTGCCAAAAAAATTAAAGGTGAAATTATTAATGCTGATAGCATGCAAGTGTATAAACAATTAAAAATATTGACAGCCAGACCAGATAAAAAAGAGGAAAAAAATATAAAACACCACCTCTATGGCATAATTGATGTGAATAGAAATTTTTCAACAGGTCAATGGTTAAAACTTGCAAATAAAAAAATTAATGAAATTAAAAAAAGAAAAAAAATACCAATAATAGTCGGTGGGACAGGTCTTTATTTTAATTCTTTAATAAATGGATTGGTAAAAATACCAAACATTCCACTACGGTTCAGATATAAAATTAGATCAATACAAAAAAAACTTGGCCAAAGAAAATTTTATGAAAAACTTTTAAAAATTGACCCCAAAGTAAAGGACAAAATTAATAGAAACGATACGCAGAGATCAATGAGAGCCTACGAAATAAAGATTTACAGTAAAAAATCAATTTATGAATGGTTATCTGAAACAAAATCAAACTTTGATCAAAATGATTTTTTAAAAATATATTTAAATTTTGAAAGAAAAGAATTGATAAATAGAATCCAAAAAAGAACTAATCAAATGTTTAAATTTGGTGCAATAAAAGAGGTAAAAAAAATATTGAAATTAAAATTTTCTAGTCAATCTAGCGTAAAAAAGATTATAGGAATTCAAGAGATAAATAGATTTTTAGAAGATAAAATAAGTTTAGATCAAACAAAAGAATTAATAAATATTAGAACAAGACAGTATGCTAAAAGACAAGTTACTTGGGCAAGGAGCAAGATGGTGAATTGGAGAGAAGTGAGTCCTAGTGAATTTCAATCTTGGGTAAAAGAGATTAATTTTAATTAAACTTTTTTTGCTTACTTTTAGGCAACATATTAAATGCCTTTTCAAAGTTTTTATTCAATTCTTCTTTTTCTTTTTCAAGCTTTGTAATTTTATTTTGATAATTTTTAAGCATTTTATCAACAGTATCTTTAAGTTTTATATTTTCTTTTTCTAATTCATTAAGGTTTTCATCATTTTCAATTTTTTTTGTATGGATTAAATCGAGTTTTTTGCTCAATTGTTCATACCTAAAGTTTTGATTTTCTAGGATTAAGTCATCAACTTTATTTATTAGTTTTAAGGCTATCAGCTTTGCAGGAGGTTTTTTTTTATTAACAATTGGAAACATATTTTTTCCACAATTTGTATCTAAACAATCTTGCATAATACTTTTTATATCAGCAGCCTCTTCTTTTTTGCTAAAGTCTTTATCACAACATTCTGCTTCAATTTTTTCAATTGATGCTTTTAAAATACTATTTGTTTTTTTGATTGAGGTTAACATTATTTTAGTGTTTTCAAACTGTTGTCCCAAGTTTAATAAATCTATCACATCGACTTTTGCCTCTTCACTTTTTAATTGAGTATTTAAAAAAAGTATTAAGAAAACCGTCAAAAAAAGCCTATTAAATTTCATATAATTATTATTTATTTTATAATATTGTATCGTTATGCTTTTTTTAATCAAACGAATTATTTTAGTTACTATTTTCACTATTTTTAGTTTTCATGCATCAGCAGAGGATAAATTTTGTATAGAGGGCGATGGATTTATTTATCCAATATTTGATCAAGAAAATTGTAATGAAAAAAGTGACGAAAAAATAACTAAGTCTGAATTTATAAATATTATTAATTTTGAAAAAAATTTAAGAAAAGCAAAACTTGAGGAATTTAGAAATAGTGATGAAAATTTAGAAATTAAAACTGAAAAAGATGTTGAATTAGCTGATGTAGAAAAAATAAAAACTGACTCACTTCAAAAAATTAAAGAAAATAAGAAAAAACAAAAGAAAATTGCAAAAATTAACGAAAGAAAAAAACTTCAAGCAAAAAAGAAACAGGAAAGATTAGCTAAAATAGAAGAAAGAAAAAAATTACAAAAGATAAAAAATAATGAAAAATTTGTAAAAAATGATGAGATAAAATCGAATTCAGATGAGCCAATTATCATTAATGAAAATTTAAAAGTTGCACTATATAATAAAAAAATAGTAAACAATAATTTAGTTCCTAACTTAACTGGTGAAGTTTCAATTCTAGAAGAATTAAATAAACAAAGTTTAAAAAAATTAATAAACGAAAATATAAATTTAGTATTAATAATTCCAAAAGATTTTGAGTCTTTTTCAAATAATGCTTCACAAAATAAGATGACCTCGAGAGTTGTTTCAGGAATACAACAAATTCCAAATCCCGATTATCGTAGACTTGAAATGGAAATAAGAGATACAGAACAAAAATCTTTAATGGCAAAACGTGAGGCAGAAATATATGAGTACAATCTTTCAACTCAACAAAGTACAGGTTATGGTTGGTTGGATGTTTTAGGAGCATTTGCTAATACTGCTGGATCAATTTCTTACCATAACAAATACGTTAATTTACAAAATAAGCTTACAGATTTAATTTCTGAATATTCCACTACACCAATGTACTTAGACAAGGAAATCTTTAGCCCATATAATTATGACGTTGTAAATGTGAAATCAGAAAAAAAAGCACATTATGAAGTGATTCAATATAAAAATAAGACTTTTTACACAAGCAACATTTCATTCAAAGAGGAAAAAAATTTTAATGTAGCTTACAATATACAGCCACAAGATAAAAGATATCAAGAATTGACTAATAAATATGATACTATGGATAATGTAAGAAATTGGGAAAGCCAAAAATTAAATGAAGTTAGTATTGATAAATTTTTAGTTAAGTTAGAAAATTCAGAAAGAAGTCAATTAGATGGATTAAAAGACGTTTATGCACTTTTAAACTATGAACAAGACAAAGAAAAATCATTTTGGAAAAAACTTTTTGGATCAGACAAAAAAAAGAAGACTAAAAAAAAGAAATTTTCATCTCTATCAAATTCCTCATATGAAATTAAAGATGAACGATTCAATAGTGTAGTTCTTATTAAAACTAAAAGTGGATTAGGATCTGGATTCTTTATAAGTAAAGATGAGGTATTAACAAATTATCATGTAATTGAAGGAGCAACTAACATATCAATAATTAATCAAAATAAAAAAAGATCCTCGGCTGTTATTTTAAAAACTGACCTGAAAAGAGATTTAGCTTTATTGAAAACAAACATGAAAGGAAAACCAGTATCTTTCCACTCTGGCCAACTTAAGCAAGGAGCTAATGTTGAAGCGCTAGGTCATCCAAAAGGTTTTAAGTTTTCAATAACAAAAGGTTCAATTAGCGCAATAAGGATGTGGAACAGCACCTATTCGGTAACCGATAATAATAATGTGTTATTCATTCAGACTGATGCCGCAATAAACAAAGGTAACTCAGGTGGACCACTCTTTTTTAAGGATAAAGTGGTTGGTGTAAATACTCAAGGTTTAAACAAAGATTCTTCAGAGGGCATGAATTTTGCAGTTCATTTTTCTGAGGTTCAAAAATTTTTATCAGAATAATTAGCTCTAAAACTTGACCTATTAATACAATTTCAAGTAGATTGATCAAATGTCAAAATTATATTCAGGCGCAGAAATTGTTTTTAAATGTTTAGAAGATCAAAACGTTAATGTAATTTTTGGGTATCCAGGTGGGGCAGTGCTGCCAATATATGATGAGCTAAAAAACTTTTCATCAATTAAGCATTTTCTGGTCAGACATGAACAAGGGGCAGGACATGCAGCAGAAGGATATGCAAGATCATCAGGCAAGCCAGGAGTAGCTTTAGTTACTTCAGGACCTGGAGCGACGAATATAGTAACTGCTTTAACTGATGCGTATATGGACTCAGTTCCAATTGTTTGTATATCAGGTCAGGTACCAACACATTTGATAGGAACAGATGCTTTTCAAGAATGTGATACTACTGGTATAACTCGTCCATGTACAAAACATAATTGGCTAGTAAAAGATGTAAAGGATTTAGCAAAAGTAATACATAGAGCGTTTGAAGTTGCAACGACAGGTAGACCAGGCCCAGTTCTTATTGATATTCCAAAAGATATACAGTTTCAAAAAACAACTTACAACAAATATAAAAAACAAAAAAAATTAAATGGTAAAGTTCAAAATCATTTTAAACAGCCAGAGATTGATAAGTTTGTAGAATTAATGAATAATTCATCCAAACCAATTTTTTATACCGGAGGAGGCGTTATTAATTCTGGACCCAAAGCAAGTGACCTACTAAGAGAATTGGTTTCAGCTACGGGATTTCCAATAACATCCACTCTTCAAGGGCTCGGTGCCTTTCCTGCCGATGATAATCAGTTCATAGGAATGTTAGGCATGCATGGAACTTATGAAGCTAATAATGCAATGCATGATTGTGATTTAATGATTAATGTAGGAGCTAGATTTGATGATAGAATTACTGGAAAATTAGATGAGTTTTCTCCAAAATCGAAAAAAGTTCATATAGATATTGATCCGTCATCAATTAATAAAAATGTTAAAGTTGATTTACCAATTGTTGGAGATGTTTCAGATGTATTAAGCTCAACACTAAAAATGATAAAAAAAACAAAACCAAATTTTACTAAGTCTAATAAACAAAAAATTTCTAAATGGTGGGAAAAAATTGCAGAGTGGCGATCTATAAATTCATTAAATTATGAAAATAGCACTGAAACAATTAAACCACAATATGCAGTACAAAGATTATATGAATTAACAAAGGATAAAGACACTTATATTACGACTGAAGTTGGTCAACATCAAATGTGGGCTGCCCAACATTATAAATTTAATAAACCAAATAGATGGATGACATCTGGAGGCCTGGGTACAATGGGATATGGTTTACCTGCTGCAGTTGGTGTACAAGTTGCTCATCCAAATAAATTAGTGATTGACATTGCTGGAGAAGCTTCAGTTTTGATGACAATGCAAGAAATGTCTACAGCTGTTCAATATAGTTTACCAATTAAAATCTTTATTTTAAACAATGAATACATGGGCATGGTTCGTCAGTGGCAAGAATTATTGCATGATAAAAATTATTCCGAAAGTTATACTGCTGCATTACCTGATTTTGTCAAATTAGCAGAAGCTTATGGGTGTGTAGGAATAAGAGCTACTACACCTGAAGAGCTTGATGATAAAATTATTGAAATGCTTAATACTGATAGACCAGTAATATTTGACTGTAGAGTTGATAAAGTTGAAAATTGTTTTCCAATGATACCTTCAGGAAAACCTCATAACGAAATGTTACTTGGACCTAACGACCAAAAAGAAAAAAAAATTACAGGAAAGGGTAAAACTTTAGTTTAATGTCAAAATCTAAATCAGCATATAGCATTCCAGGCAAAATTGGCAAAATGGATACCCATATAATTGTTGTATGGGTAGACAACGAGGCTGGAGTTTTAGCGAGAGTAGTAGGATTATTTTCTGGAAGAGGCTACAATATAGAGTCACTAGCAGTTGCGGAAGTAGACCAAAAAAAAAATCTTTCTAGAATAACAATTGTAACAACAGGTACACCCCAAGTTATAGAGCAGATAAAATTGCAGCTGAAAAAACTTGTTCCAGTTCATAAGGTAGCTGATTTTAAAAGAGAGGATAAAAACGTGATATTTAAAGAAATGGCACTATTAAAAATTGTAGGAAATTCGTCTAAAGCAAATAAAGCCTTAAAAGCCTGCAAAAAATTTAATGCAGTCATATTGGATAAGACAAAAAAATCTTTAGTTATTCAAGTTACTGCTTTAAGGAGGGATATAGATAAACTATCAAAAAATTTAAAGTCATATGGACTAGTTAGTGCTTCTAGAACAGGAGCGGTTGCAATGACAAGAGGTTCAGATACTTTTAAATAAAAAGGAGATTATTATGAAAATGTTCTATGAAAAAGATACAGATGTTAATTTAATTAAAGAAAAAAAAATAGCTATATTTGGTTATGGAAGTCAAGGTCATGCACATGCTTTGAATTTAAAAGACAGTGGAGTCAAAGATGTTGTTGTTGCTTTGAGAGATGGTTCTCCAAGTAAATTAAAAGCAGAGTCAAAAGGATTGAAGGTTATGAATTTATCTGATGCTGCTGAGTGGGCAGATGTTGTTATGGTATTAACTCCAGATGAACTACAAGCGTCAATTTATAAAAATCATATTGAACAAAGAGTAAGAGAAGGTACATCCATTGCATTTGCTCATGGATTAAACATTCATTATGATCTGATTAAAGCTAGAAAAGATCTAGATGTATTTATGGTTGCCCCTAAGGGACCAGGTCATTTAGTTAGAAGTGAATTTGAAAAAGGTGGAGGAGTTCCATGTTTATTTGCCGTACATCAAAATGGATCAGGCAAAGCAAGAGAACTTGCAATGTCATATGCATCTGCTGTTGGCGGAGGTAGATCTGGTATTATTGAAACTACATTTAAAGATGAGGTTGAAACTGATTTATTTGGTGAACAAACAGTACTTTGCGGAGGTTTGGTTGAGCTAATCAAAAATGGATACGAAACATTGGTTGAGGCAGGTTATGAACCCGAGATGGCTTATTTTGAGACAGTGCATGAAGTTAAATTGATAGTTGATCTAATTTATGAAGGTGGGATAGCTAATATGAATTATTCAATTTCAAATACAGCAGAGTATGGTGAATATATGTCAGGTCCAAGAATTATTAAAAAAGAGGAAACAAAAAAAAGAATGAAAGAAGTATTGAACGATATTCAGTCTGGTAAGTTTACAAAAGACTGGATGAATGAGTGTAAAAATGGTCAGAAAAATTTCTTAAAAACGAGGGAAAAACTTGCTGAACATCCAGTTGAAAAAGTTGGCACAAGACTAAGAGCAATGATGCCTTGGATTGCAAAGAAAAAATTGGTAGATAGTGACAAGAAATAAGGCAATCTTTTAATTTTTTATATTAAGATTATCAATTTATTTTGCAATCTGCGCGAGAGATAGTATATTGCGTATGCTGTAAATTTTTTAAAATGTCAGACAAAAATAGAGTTTATATATTTGATACAACGATGCGAGATGGTGAGCAATCACCTGGAGCATCCATGAGTTTGGAAGAAAAAATTCAAATTGCTAGAGTCTTTGATGATTTGGGAGTCGATATAATTGAAGCTGGCTTCCCAATAGCCTCACCTGGTGACTTCGAAGCTGTAACCGAGGTAAGTAAAATTTTAAAAAAATCTATACCTGCAGGTTTATCAAGACACTCTAAAAAGGATATAGATAGATGTTACGAGGCACTTAAACATGCCCCGAGATTTAGGATCCATACTTTTATATCAACAAGTCCACTCCATATGAAACACAAACTAAATAAATCTCCAGAGGAGGTTTATGAAGCAATCAAAGAACATGTCACTTATGCAAGAAAATTTACAGATGATGTTGAATGGTCATGTGAAGACGGAACTAGAACTGATATGGATTATATGTGTAAAACTGTTGAGTTAGCAATCAAGTGTGGTGCAAAAACTATAAATATTCCTGATACAGTTGGATATACTGTCCCATCAGAATTTACAAAAATAATCCAAACATTATTAAATAAAGTTCCAAACATAGACAAAGCAATTTTATCAACTCATTGTCACAATGACTTAGGTTTAGCAGTTGCAAATTCATTAGCTGGAGTTCAAGCTGGAGCTAGGCAAATAGAATGTACAATAAATGGTATTGGGGAAAGAGCCGGAAATGCAGCTTTAGAAGAAGTAGTCATGGCAATGAAAACTAGACCTGACTTAATGCCATATGAAACCGGAATTAATACTACACTATTGAGCAAGGCATCAAAGATAGTTTCAAATGCTACAGGTTTTCCTGTGCAATATAATAAAGCAATAGTTGGGAAAAATGCTTTTGCGCACGAATCTGGGATTCATCAAGATGGAATGTTAAAAAATAGACAAACTTATGAGATTATGACTCCTGAAAGTGTTGGAGTTAAACAAACATCGCTTGTAATGGGAAAACATTCTGGACGGCATGCATTTAAAGATAAACTTACTAGCCTTGGCTATAAAGAAGTTACAGACGATGTTGTAGAAAACGCATTTGGAAAATTTAAAATTTTAGCTGATAAAAAGAAGCATGTTTATGATGAAGACATTATTGCCTTAGTAGATGATAGTTTAATTATAGATAATAAGGTCAATGCTATAAATTTGAAGTCACTAAAAGTTTATGCTGGAACTGGGGAACCTCAAAAAGCTGAAATGATTTTAGATGTTTATGGCGAAGTAAAAGATGCCACTGAAATGGGAGATGGACCTGTTGATGCGATATTTAAGTGTATTAAAAAATTATATCCACATGAAGTTAAGCTTCAACTGTATCAAGTTCACGCAGTTACAGAAGGCACAGACGCACAGGCAACTGTAAGTGTCCGAATTGAGGAAAATGGCAAAACAACAGTTGGTCAGGCAGCAGATACTGATACACTAGTTGCATCCGCAAATGCATATATTAACGCTTTAAATAAGATGATTATAAAAAGAGACAAAACTGCTCCAGGCCAAACCCGGGAGCAAAACTATGAACAAAAAGTGAGAGGAATATAGATGGGATTATTAGATAAAATTAGTTCAGTTTGGAGCCAAGACATGGCAATTGACTTAGGTACGGCTAACACATTAGTTGTTTTAAAAGGTCAAGGGGTTGTTTTAAACGAACCTTCTGTAGTTGCTGTAGTTGATAGCAAAGGAAAAAAATCTGTTTTAGCAGTTGGTGACGAGGCTAAAACTATGCTTGGTAGAACACCAGGAAATATAAGTGCAATTAGACCTTTAAGAGACGGAGTGATTGCTGATTTTATTGTAACTGAAGAGATGATTAAACATTTTATAAAAAAAGT
>MDTA01081820.1_pt1 | contig 18247 bp, 19 predicted proteins | sample 811151 | NCBI WGS metagenome assembly MDTA01 (sample SAMN05326648, study PRJNA326480) | marine metagenome | isolation source: seawater | place: Indian Ocean: South | collected 2010
AGCATATATTGCTAAAAATGTTGTCTTAATGCCTAGCTTTGTTAATCTTGGAGCTTATGTTGATGAGGGGACAATGATTGATACCTGGGCTTCTGTTGGGTCATGTGCTCAAGTTGGAAAAAATTGTCATATTTCTGGAGGTGCAGGTATAGGAGGAGTATTAGAGCCCCTTCAAGCTGGTCCAGTAATAATTGAAGATAATTGTTTTATCGGTGCGAGATCTGAAATCGCTGAAGGTGTATTAGTAGAAGAAGGTGCAGTATTATCAATGGGAGTTTACATTGGAGCGTCCACAAAAATAGTAGATAGAAACTCTGGAGAAATATATTATGGTAGAGTACCTGCATATTCAGTTGTGGTCCCCGGAAGCTTACCTAACAAAGGGAACCCGAATGGACCTTCATTGTATTGTGCAGTAATAGTTAAAAAAGTCGATGAGAAAACCAGAAGCAAAACCTCTATCAACGACTTGCTAAGAGATTAATGGCTATAATTAACGAACTACAATTATCTAAAGATTTAATAAGATTTCCGAGTATTACTCCTAAAGATGCGGGAGCAATTAATTTTCTTAGTAGAAAATTAAAAAAATTAGGCTTTAATTGTAAAATATTAGAATTCAAAGACAAAAAAAGTAAACCAATAAAGAATCTTTATGCAAGAATAGGTAAAAAAGGACCAAACCTTTGCTTCGCTGGCCACACAGATGTGGTACCTCCTGGAAACATTAAAGACTGGACTATTAATCCTTTTAAACCATCAGTTAAAAAAAATTATTTAATTGGAAGGGGAGCTAATGATATGAAAAGTTCAATTGCATGCTTCGTAGCAGCAGTAAGTAAGTTTTTACAAAAAAACCGTAAATTAAATGGATCAATTAGTTTTTTAATTACTGGTGACGAAGAAGGATATGCAATAAATGGCACAAAAAAAGTTGTAGATTATCTTAAGAAAAATAGAGAAAAGATTGATTTTTGTATTGTGGGAGAACCAACAAATCCGAGCAAACTTGGAGAAATGATTAAAATAGGAAGAAGAGGAAGTCTTTCAGGTAAAATTGAAATAACTGGTACACAAGGACATATTGCATATCCTCACCTCTCAAATAATCCAATTAATACTCTAGTAACTATTTGTAAAAAGCTTAAGGAAAATAAACTAGATAAAGGTAATAAAAATTTTCAACCCTCTAATTTAGAATTTACGTCAATAAACGTTGATAATAAAGCTCATAACGTTATTCCAGCTAGAGCAAGAGCCCAATTTAACATAAGATATAATAATTTACACACATCATCATCTTTGAGGAAAAAGATTAATTCGATCATTAAAAAAATTAGTAAAAAAAATAAATGTAATTATAAAATTGACTATATAGTAAATGGTGATGCTTTTTTAACCAAACCAGGAAAAACTGTATTAATGGCAAAAAAAATTATTAAAAAAATAACAAAAATAAGTCCAAAATTCTCTACTACTGGGGGAACTTCAGATGCAAGATTTATAAGAAAAATTTCTCCTTGCCTTGAGTTTGGCTTAGTAAACAAAACTATGCATCGAGTAGATGAATGTGTTTCTTTATCAGACTTAAAAAAACTTACAAAAATATATAATGAATTTTTAGTAGAGTATTTTAGGTGAAACTATACAAAATTAAAAAATCAAAGATTGATAAACAGGGTTTGTATGCAAATTGTGATATAAAAAAAGGTACAAAAATTATTGAATACAAGGGTAAGATTATTTCTATTAAAAAGAGCGAGACAGATCCAAAATTTGATAATGGTAAGGCCATTTATCTTTTTAATATAAATAAAAGATATGACCTTGACGGAGATTTTAAGTTTAACACTGCAAGATTAATTAATCATTCTTGTAATCCAAATTGTGAAGTTTTTGGTTCAGGATTAAAAGTATGGGTTTATGCAATGAAAAATATTCGAAAAGGTGAAGAGTTATCTTATGATTATGGCTTTAGTTATGATGAAGATTATAAAAGATATCCTTGCAACTGTGGTGCAAAAGAATGTGTGGGGTTTATCTTAAGAGAAGGGTCAAGGTGGAGAATTAAAAAATTTCAAAAAAGAAACAAAATTTAATGAAAAAAATTTTATTCATAACAACAAGAAATCCTTATTCCGGAAGATACTCCGGAGATGTAATAAGAGCATTAAAAGTAATAAAATATTTGAAAAAAAAAAATATTGTTGATGTCGTATATTTAACAAAAAAGAAAGATCATAATAAAAAACTTAATGAAGGAAAATTTTTTTTTGCTTCTAATTTACTTTTAAAAATTATTTACTGTCTAAATTCACTGATTAAAATAAATCCTATTCAGTTTGGTATTTTTTTTTCTGCTAAAATGAAAAATTTTATTGAGCAAAATTCTAATAGATATGATCTTTTATTTTTTCACCATATAAGATCTAGTCAATATCTACCATCAGATTTTAAAGGAAAATTAATTTTAGAAATGGGCGACTTATATTCAAAAAACTATTACCTAACTTATAAAAATTTAAATTTCTTAAATCCCTTAAAATATATTTATTTGTTAGAAAGCTATCTAGTAAAAAAAAAAGAAATGGAATTATTCTCAAAATTCGACAGAATTATTTTATATTCAAAAAATGAAATTAAAACAATTAGTAATAAATTTAAAAAGAAAATTTATTTTTTAACTGAATCAATAGATAAGATTAATAAAGATAAATTTGTTTTTTCAAAAAAAAATAATAAAATTATATTTATTGGTAACCTTAATTACCTTCCAAATATTCTTGCATGTAAGGAATTTATTTATAGTGTTATTCCAAGGCTAGTTAAATTTTTACCTGATTTAAAATTTTATGTTATTGGAAATATTAAACTTATTGACAAGTTTATCCTTTCTTTCAATAAAAATGTTAAAATTTTAGGTGAACAAAAAAACATTGAAAGATATATGGGTAATTCAATTTGTGGGATATCTAATTTAAGAGTTGCTTCAGGTGTTCAAGGTAAAATCTTAACATATATGTCTTTCGGTCTTCCAGTAATTTGTAGTAAGCAGACTGCAGCTAACTTTAATAAATCTGTTGTCCGTTACAACAATAACGGAGATCTAATAAAAAAAATTTTACTTCTTAAAAATAACAAAAAAATTAGTTTGAATTATTCAATCAAATCAAAAAAAATGGTTAAAAAATTAACCTGGAACAAACTCAGTCCAAATTATTCCAAAGTAATAAAATTTTAATATAATACTTGTTTAAGATATAGCCCCTCAGGCGGTGCAGGTGGAGCACATAAGTTTCTTTTTTTATTTTTTAAAATATATTTAATTTTTTCAGGCTTCCATTTGTTTTCTCCAACTAATTTCAAACAACCAACCATCGATCTCACTTGCTTTTGAAGAAACGACTTTGACACAAAATTTATAATTATTTTACCTTTAATTTTTTTAAGATTTGTTTTCGTGATAGTTCTTATTGGAGTTTTTGAAGAACAAGAAGAGGCTCTAAAAGCAGAAAAATCGTGAGTGCCTTTAAAGAACTTTATAGCTTTTTTCATTTTCTTTATGTCTAAATTGTTTTTAACTAACCAAACTCTATCCTTATCGATAGCCAGTTTAGATTTACGATTAAAAATAATATATTCGTATTCTCTTTTTTTTGCGCTATGTCGGGCGTGAAAGTTAAGATTTTTTTTCTTTAACTTAATTACTGAGATTGAATGCTTATTTAAATAGAAATTAACTGTTGTTAAAATTTTAAAAATATTTTTAATTTCATTATTCACCTTAAAATTTGCACTTTGTCCCCATGCATTAACACCTGCATCAGTTCGTCCTGAACCAATTAATTTAATTTTTGATTTTAGAGCTTTTGATAAAGCTCTTTCGATTTCTGCTTGAATTGAAGCTCCATTTTTTTGTATTTGCCAACCAACAAAATTTACACCGAGATACTCAATTATTATTTGATAATTAAAAATCACTTAAATTTTCGCCTTTTTCTATTTTATATCCAGCTAAAAATTCATTTGAAGATAAAATCCTTTTTCCCTCCTTTTGAATTGATAAAATCCTTATTGAATTTTCCTTACAGGCTACCGTCAATTTTGTATCTAGAACTTCACCTGGTTTTCCTGACTGATTTGCTTCTTTAACATTTATAATTTTTAAACGATTACCCTTGTGATTAAACCAAGCTCCAGGAGATGGAGCTAATCCGTTAATTTTTGCTACTAAATGTTTTGCTTTGACATCCCAATTAATTTGGCTCTCTGATTTATGGATTTTTTTTGCATATGTAGCTAATCCCTCATTTTGATCTATAAATTTATGATTTTTTTTCTCTATTATATCTAACGATTCAAGAATTAGTTTTGAGCCTAATAAAGACAATTTATTACTTAGTGTTTCACAATTTTCGTTCTCTTGTATAACAACTTTTTTTTGCATTAATAGAGGACCAGCGTCGAGTTTTGGAATAATTTTCATTATTGAGATTCCTGTTTCCTCATCCATCTCGATAATTGATCTTTGAATAGGTGCGGCGCCTCTCCATTTAGGTAATAAGGAGGCGTGAATATTAATAAATAAAATTTTTTTATTTTCTAAAAAAAAATTAGGAATTATTTTTCCATATGCTACTACAACAACCACATCTGGTTTCAAATTATTTAAGTATTCGAATTCCTTCCTATCTAAATTTTCTGGATGCCTAACACTAAGATTTTCTGAATTTGAATATTTATGAATTGCGGATACGTTAATTTTCTGTCCTCGATTACTTTTTTTTGGCGGTTGAGTATAAACTGAGAGAATCTTGTGATCTGAATCTTTTACTATTGACTGTAAAATTGGAACAGCAAAATTTGGTGTTCCCATAAAGATTAATTTTAATGCCATTAATTTTATAAAATAATTTTATTTAGTTCTTTTTTATGCTTAACTAATTTTTTTATTATCATATCTCTTTTAAGTTTTGACAAATAATCGATAAAAAGAATGCCATCTAAATGATCAATTTCATGTTGGATACAAGTTGCTAAAAGTCCATCAGCTTTAAGATTATTTTTTTTTCCGTCATAATCTATATAATCTAGATGACATTCAGCTGGTCTTTCTATTTCTGCAAATTGTCCTGGTAAAGATAAACAACCCTCTTCATAAATTGAAGTTTTTTTTGATTTAAACGTAATTTTTGGATTCACCAAAAATAGTGGATTTTTTTTTTCAGGCTCCTTTGAAATATCCAATACAATTATTCGCTTGAGTATTCCAATTTGAACTGCGGCTAAACCAATACCAGGAGCTTCGTACATTGTTTCTAACATGTCGTCCATTAAATTTCGTAATTCTGTGTTGACAGTCTCTAATGACTCACTCTTTTTTCTTAAAATTGAGTCTGGTTCAATCAAAATTTTTCTCTTAGACATTGTTATTAGTTATATTCTAATTAGACTCTTTGGGGTAGAGCAGAAATTATTACTTTATTTCTTATTTTTATTAAATCCATTTCATTAAGAAGATTAGTAATAAAATATATTGTTTCCGGATCTAATTGGTAAGGTTCATCCTCTCCAATTATTTCAACAATTTTCAAAGCTAAAAATGCATTTTGCTTCTTATTAATTAGTTGTAATAAATTTTTAGGTACATCGTACTCGGAAGCTAATTCTTTAAAATTTATATATTCTGGAATTTTAAAACCATCTTTTGCAAGTGAGTCCACTAATGCTAAATCTTTTGCAGAATAAAAATATTTTCTATTTTTACTTATTTTTTTCAAGATTTTCTCAATATCTTTTTGAATCTTCTTTTCAGGCTCATTTTCAATGTAAAATTTAATAATTTTTGATTGGTGAAATACTTTATCATTGTACTTTATTTTGCCAATTTTAATCTCCTCGCCGGAAGATATTCTATTTTCAGCTACTTCTTTATAATTTTCAGGCATATTTTCTAAGCCAATTTCTTTTAATTCTTTAATTAACAAATCTGAAAAAATATTTATTAACTCATCTTTTTTAAATAAATCTTCTAATAAAAACAAATACTCAAGCTTAGATTCAATATCCTCTGATAATAAAAATTTTTGGTAAATGAGTGATCTGGAGTTTATACCTTGAAGAGATTGATAAACGTTTTTTGCATTAATAAGAGTATTTAGATCAAATGGCTTTTGTTTATAAATATTGAATATTATATTTTTATCTATTTGCCCTCTATTCGAAGCTAATTCTAAGTCTTTTATTTTACTTTCGTCCTCTATATCTTCTAATTTAATTAGATTAGCTGCATTAAGATACTTCCATATTTCTTTTTTTGTATTCTTTGTTGGCTCATATTTGAAATTTTTTATTGTGATGCTTGAAAGATAAAAATTAAGAAGATTTTTCTCATTTACTTTATCGGAGGTTTTTTCAGAGATACCTAATAAATAATTAACTTTATCGTCAAAAAAATTATCGGATTGTTTTTGCTCTCTAAGAATATCTAACAAAAGCTGCGCTTGAGATCTTTTATTATCGTAAATTAAACAATAAATCTTGAATTTTTCTAAATAGGCATCCTTAATAGTTTTATCAATAAACTTTATTTTTTTACAACCTTCTTCGATATTAGCTTGAGCGATATTTTCATCTACTAAGTGCTGAACTACTTTATCCTTTCCATCAAATTCTTGGTTTTGTTTTAAAAATTCTTCTATGAGATCAGATTTATTATTTTCAAGAAGCCAATTAATCTTTAAATTAATGAATTCTTTATCATTCATTCCATTTGGAGGGTATGAGAAAGACATTAAAATATTTTCTAAAATTTCATTAGAAGTTATTGATAATTTAATTTTTTTTAATCTGCTTATACTTGCCCTTAAATCTTCCGCGTCAGTTGTTGACCACATATTAATATTAAAATTATAATCAGCAGGATCATAAATACCAAAGACCTTTTTGTCGTTTTCCGGAGTAGGCAACGAAGATTCTATCCTTACTTGTGTTTTAAAATTTAATTTTTTTTCTTTTAAATTTGAAATATCATTTTTTTTAGGAGTTTCTGTAATATCAATTTTCTCAGTTTTCTCTTTTTTCTTATTTTCCCAAATATCAATTTTTTCTTCACCTAACAAAGATGAAGTGAATGAAAATATTATTAATAAGCTGAAAACTAACTTAAAGCTTTTTAATTTCATTTGTAATGTCAATGTTGAATTGTTTACTTGGGCTTGGAAAGTTAACTTTCTCAACTAAAAATATTGCAACAATAAAAAAAATTATTATTAACACTAGTTTTATAATTATTTTGAATAATGTGCTTCCAAAACTTGATCGTCTTCCGTATTTAAGTTGCATAGTTTTTGAATTAATTTAAACTCAAAAAATAAGACATATTTATGAAAAATCAAATTCAAAATCGGTAATTAAATTGAATAAAAACCTTGTTTTAACTGGTATGATGGGCGTAGGTAAATCCACCATCGGCAAAACCCTTGCTGAAAGGCTTTCTTATAGCTTCAGAGATATCGATAAATTGATAGAAACTAAAGAAGGGTGTTCAATTGATTTTATATTTAAAAATAAAGGAGAAAATTATTTTAGAAAGCTTGAAAACGATATTACTCTAAATCAATTAAAAAAGAATAATTCTGTTATATCTTTAGGTGGAGGTGCTTTCATAAACAGAACTATAAGACGAGAGGTAAAAAATTCGTGTTTAAGTTTTTGGTTAGACGTGGAAATAAATGAACTACTAAGTAGGTTAAGAAAATCAAAAAAGAGACCTCTTTTATTTAAAAAAAACTTAAAGGAAACTATAAATAAAATTTACTTAGAGCGAAAGAAAATTTATAGTGAAGCAAATTATAGAATTAAGTGTAGTTTTTTAAAACCACAATTAATTGTTAATAAAATATTAGAATTATATGCAAAATCAGGAAGTGAAATTTAAAGGTAAATCAAGTAATTACTCGGTTTTGATTGGCAGAAATGTAATTAATCAATTACCAATCTATATTAAAAAGGTTTGTCCGAAGACAAAAAAAATTGCAATTGTAATTGATAAGAATGTTCCAAAGAAATTTCAAACTCTGCTTAAGAGAAAACTCCAAAATTATGATATAGTTTTTTTTTCATTTAATGCTAATGAAAAAGCTAAATCATTAAATACAGTTAATTTTTATTTAAACAAATTACTAGCTAGTAACTTTAATAGATCAGACTTAATAATTGGTATAGGCGGTGGTATCACAGGAGACGTAGTAGGATTTATCTCTAGTATTTTTAAAAGAGGAATAAATTTTATTAATGTTCCTACAACTTTACTTGCTCAAGTTGATGCTGCTATAGGAGGAAAAACCGGGGTAAATTCTCAATATGGAAAAAATCTTATAGGTTCATTCTTTCAGCCAAAATTAGTAATAAGTGATACGATTTTCTTAAAATCTTTATCAAAAAAAGAAATTGTTTGCGGTTATGCAGAAATACTCAAACATGGGATCATAAATGATACAAAATTTTTTAACTGGCTTAAGAAAAATACAAAAAATATTTTTTTAAAAAAACCTAGAGAATTAGTTTATGCGATTAAAAAAAGCTGCCAAATCAAAATGTATTATGTAAATAAAGATGTCAATGAAAAAAATTTAAGAATGATTTTAAATTTTGGTCATACATTTGCTCATGCAATTGAAGTAAGAAATAATTATTCCAAAAAGATAACTCACGGAGAAGCAGTATTATCAGGAATAATTATTGCAACAAGACTTTCGGTTATTAAAAAAACTTGTAATTTAAAAACTTTGAAAGATATAGAGGAAATTTATAAACAAAATAAATTAAGTTACACTTTTAAAAAATTTTCAAAAACTAAATCAATATTAGAATTAATTCCTTTTCTTAAAAATGATAAAAAAAATGACGATGAAAAAATTAATTTTATTTTGTTAAAAAATATTGGAAAAACAACTAAGCCAAATAATTTTAAAATATCAATAAAAAATTTGAGAAAAATGGCAAAAACTATTGCTCAATTTTAATTTCTAAAGCATGTATTTTTGTCTTCAAATCATTTTCTAAAATTTTCATAATTAATTTTTGAGCATCAATTTTTGAAATTGAATTTAAGTACAAAGATTTTATTTTTAATTCTAAATGGTATTTTTCTGGTGAAAAAAATCTATGACCTCTATGTTTATGCGAATTATCAACAATATCAATATTCTCCAGTTTAACACCGCTTCTTAATCTCTCTTTAATTTCATCAAAATAATTTTTCATTTTTAAAATTTTACTATATAGAATTAATTTATGAAAATTATTTGTGATTGGGAAAATTGTAAAGAAATAGGCTCTTATAAGGCTCCGATAGAAAGAGATAACAGTAAAAAATTTAGATTGCTGTGTTTAGAACATATAAAAATATTTAATAAAAATTGGAATTATTTTGAAAATATGAACGATCAAGAGATAGAATATTTCATAAAATCTGATTTGACTTGGCATAAATCTACGAAAAAATTTGGTTCTACTGATAATTTTTTTAATATCCTTTGGAACAATGCGCTTGAGGATAAATTAAATATTTTTAAAAGCTCTAATTACAAGGATTTCAAAAAAACCAAATTTTCTCAAACAGATCGTGATGCTCTTCAGGTCATGGATTTAAATGATGAGGTAAAATGGGAGCAAATTCAGTTAAAATTTAAAGAACTTGTAAAAAAATATCATCCTGATAAAAATCAGGGCAATAAAAAATTTGAGGAAAAACTAAAAAAAATCACATTGGCTTATAGTCAATTAAAAAAAACCTTAGGAAAAAAATGAGCTCAGAACAACTTTTGCAAAAACCTGATATTAAACTTTCTGTTAAACAAACATTTGGATTTGATAGTGATATGCAGGTTAATGCATTTTCAAAAAAAAATGAATTTGTTCCCAAAATAGATTCTGATTATAAATTTGATAAGGACACTACTTTAGCTATTTTAGCAGGTTTTTCTTTTAATAAGAGAGTTCTTATACAAGGATATCATGGAACTGGAAAATCAACTCATATAGAACAAGTTGCGGCAAGATTAAATTGGCCTTGTATCAGAGTGAATTTAGACAGTCATATCAGCAGAATAGATTTAATTGGAAAAGATGCAATTATTTTAAAAGATGGAAAACAAGTTACAGAATTTAAAGAAGGTATTCTTCCATGGTCTATTCAAAATCCTGTGGCTCTAGTTTTTGATGAATACGATGCAGGCAGACCCGATGTGATGTTTGTAATTCAAAGAGTTCTGGAAAGTGATGGCAATTTTACGTTATTAGATAAAAATAAAGTTTTAGAGCAGCACGATTTTTTTCGAATTTTCGCTACTACAAATACTGTAGGCCTTGGAGACACTACCGGGCTGTATCACGGAACTCAACAAATAAATCAAGGCCAGATGGATAGATGGAATATTGTATCAACGCTTAATTATCTTCCGTTCGAAAAAGAATTAGAAATTATTTTAGCAAAAAATAAAAACTATAATACTAAAGATGGAAAAGAACTATTGTCTAATATGATAAAGGTTGCTGACCTAACAAGAAAAGGATTTATTAACGGAGATATTTCAACTGTTATGAGCCCAAGAACAGTTTTACATTGGGCAGAAAATACAGGAATATTCAAAGATAAAGGATATGCGTTTAGAATTACATTTCTAAATAAGTGTGATGATTTAGAGAAAAAAATTATTTCGGAATATTATCAAAGATGTTTTGGGGAAGATCTTCCGGAGTCTTCAATCAACATCAGTCTCTAAAGTGGAAAATAAAAAAGAAAAATTAGAAGATTTTAAAACTGCAATAAGTTCAACTGTTAGGTCTATTTCAAATTGTCAAAAAATTAACGTATCATTTGGAAGTCAAATTTCAAAAACTGATAAAAATTCGATAAAACTACCTGAGCTTGAACGAACAAACAATAAATTCAATTATGAAAAAATTAGAGCAATAGCTGACTCTAAATCTTTGGAATTTAGATTTTCAAATGTAGATACTTTAAAAAAATTTGAACCCAAAGGGAATATTTAAAAAAAACTTTATAATATCTCAGAAAAAATTAGATGCGAAAAAATAGGAATAAATTATTTTAAAGGCATAAAAAATAATATTGAGAAATTTTATATTAATAGGGTCTCTGGCTTAGATTTTAAAAATAGTGAGGATAAAATTTTAGAGTCATTTGAAAATTTTTTAAGAGTAAAATTTTTAGATTTTAAAAATGAAAGTCACATTGATAAAAAATTAAAGACCTTTAAAAAGGACCTTAACCTTCAGTTCAAAGATAAAATTAACCTTCTAAAAGACTTGGTTACAGATCAAGAGAAATTTAATTCTCTTGTTTCAGAATTAATATCAAACATGAGTTTGGATGAAAACATTGATGAAGAAGAAAAGAAAGATGATAATAACGATCAGGATGATAAGCAATCAAAACCACAAAACGAAGAACAAAACACTAAACAAAAAGAGGAAAAACAGGAAGAAATGTCAATAGAAAGTGGTTTGCCGGATTTAGAGCATGAGGCAAAAGAATCTGATAAGGCAGAAGAAGAAGTAGAAATAGAGGATAGCTCAAGACCTGATTTAAAAAAGAGGGGAAACTCTAATTTTGGAGATTTAAAATATAAAACTTTTACTGAAGAATTTGATGAGATTATTAAAGCAGAAGATCTTGAAAATACTAACGAATTACTAAGATTAAGAAAAAATCTAGATCAACAGTTGCTACAACTAAAAAATTTTATTTCTAAATTAGCAAACAAATTACAAAGAAAACTTTTAGCTAAACAAAATAGGTCTTGGAATTTCGATCTTGAGGAAGGATTGCTTGATACCTCTAAGTTGACGAGAATAGTTATGGATCCTTTCAATTCTTTATCCTTTAAAAAAGAAAAAGATATTGAGTTTAAAGATACTTTAGTTACAATTTTAATCGATAATTCAGGCTCAATGAGAGGTAAACCTATTTCAGTAGCAGCAATTTGTGCAGATATTTTATCAAGAACATTAGAGAGATGTATGGTTAAAGTTGAAATATTAGGTTTCACAACAAAGCATTGGAAAGGCGGCTCCTCTAGAGAAAAATGGATGAAAAACGACAAACCAACCTTTCCAGGTAGATTAAATGATTTAAGACATATTATTTATAAGTCAGCAGACACGCCATGGCGCCAAGCAAAAAATAATATGGGTTTGATGTTAAAAGAAGGGTTGCTAAAAGAAAACATAGATGGTGAAGCGCTCAAATGGGCATTCAATAAAATGAATAAAAGAAAAGAAGATCGAAAAATTTTAATGGTAATTTCAGATGGTGCCCCAGTTGATGACTCAACTCTATCAACTAATACAAGCGACTATTTAGAAACAAATCTTAAAAAAACTGTTAAGTGGATTGAAAATAAGACTAACATTGAACTTTTAGCTATAGGAATAGGTCACGATGTTACTAGGTACTACAATAGGGCAGTCAAAATTACAGATGTGCAAGATCTAGGAGATGTAATGATAAATCAATTAACCGATTTATTTGTTGAAAACAATAAAAAAACTCTTCACTAAGCTTTTATTCCAGATGCTGGCTTATCCGAAAAATCTCTTATTTTATTAATTAATAATCTAAAAGGAACTAACATAGCTAACGCTATAAATAATTTTACTATTAAGTCCCCAAAAGCCAAAGAAACCCAAGGTATACCGGTTGCATAAAAGGCAATCGAAAAAAATAAAAAAGTATCTACAGCAGATCCTAAAGTAGAAGAAGCTAAAGGTGCAATGTACCAGGTTTTTTTTCTTAAATGATCAAATATCAATACATCTAAATTTTGAGCTATAAAAAATGCTAATCCAGAGCCAATTGCAATTCTTATTGAGATTAAATCTGAAAAGTTTGTAGATACAAATAGCGTTAGTAATATTCCAATAACAAATCCGATGTAAACTACTTTTCTTGCTACCAATTTCCCGTAAGCTCTATTAGCTAAATCGGTTATAAGAAATGTAATTGGATAACTAAAAGCTCCATATGTCAAGATTTCACTTAGGCCGAAATAATTAATAGGAAATTGAACCAAGTAATTTGAGATCACTACGATCACTCCCATAAAAATTGAAAGTTTGTAGAATAAGCTCATGAATTATGATTTGGCGGAAATCGAGGCTTTTATTTTTTTTACTTTATTAGATAATTTTGAATTTTTAGCTGATAAAAGAAATTTATCTATGCCCCCTTTAAAGTCTACCGTTCTTAAAGCTGCGTTAGCTACGTTCAGTTTAATATCTTTTTTCAAAATATCACTTCTGAAAGTAACTTTTTTTAGATTAGGTAAAAATCTTCTCTTCGTCTTATTTTTCGCGTGACTTACGTTATGACCTTTGAGAGGTGATATTCCTGTTAATTCGCATCTTTTTGACATAATTTTTCCTACAGCTATATAATTGTTGAGATTAAAGCGGTCAAGCATTAATTCCAACTGCTTCACCTATATTTTTAAAATTTTCATTATTTAAAATTGAAATTAACTCTTTTTTTATCTCTTTTACTACTCCAGGTCCTTTATAAACCATGCCGGTATATAGTTGAATTGCATTGGCTCCGGCACTTATTTTTTCAAATGCTGATTTTCCCGAGTCCACGCCTCCTACACCAATAATTTCCATTTTACCCTTGGTCTCTTTGTAAAATTTTTTTATTAAATTTGTAGATATATCCCTTAAAGGTTGTCCAGATAATCCTCCAATTTCATTTTTTTTCGAATCTTCTAACTTGGTTCGATTGTTATCAGTTGTATTAGAAACAATAATTCCTTTAATTTTATACTTCATCATCAATTCAATAATAGTGCTTATCTCACTTTCATTTATGTCAGGAGAGAGCTTAACTGCTATGGGTTTTGATATTCTTTTATCTTTTTTTATTTTGTTAATACCTGAGAGAAGAGTTTCTAAATTTTCCTGTTCATGCAATTTTCTCAGTCCAACTGTATTTGGTGAAGATATATTAATTGTTATATAGCCTGCATGATCAAATAACCTTAATAAACATAAATAATAATCTTCCTCTTTTTTTTTTTGTATCTTTGTTTGGACCAATATTAATACCCAAAAATCCATTGGGTAAGTTTTCAGCGATTCTTTTAGATACTATTTCAGATCCATGATTGTTAAAACCAAGTCTGTTAATTAATGCCTGATCTTTCTCAAGTCTGAATACTCTCGGTTTAGGATTACCAGATTGCTCTTTGGGTGTAACAGTTCCAACTTCTACAAAGCCATAACCCAGCCTAAATAATGAGTTATACACTTCAGCACTTTTATCAAAACCTGCGGCTAACCCTATTGGGTTCGGTAATTTTTTATCAAATAAATTTGTCTCAAGAATTTCTTCCCCGTCGACATTAAAAAGACTTTTGGGTAAAATGTTAAATTTCAAAGATTTTATAGCTATATCATGAGCTTCTTCGGGATCTAAAGAAAATATGAAAGGTTTTAAAATTGAGAACATTAATTATTATTTACTTTATCATTTATTAATTCAATTGTTTCTTTAAGTCCAAAAAATTTTATAAAAAATCCCATTCTTGGTCCATTTTCTTCACCAAAGGTAACTTCATAAATAAGTTTAAACCAGTCTCTCAAATTTTTTTCATACCCATTTTCTTTTCCAACAGTATATACGTAAGTTTGGATTTCCTCCGGATTTAAGGAATCGTCAATCTTTTTTAATTTTTCAATTAAATTTTCTAAGGCTTTTTTTTCTAATGAGTTAGGTTTTTTAAATTTTTTATTTGGCTCAACTTTATCTTTAAAATAGTTAATAGCGTATTGAGTGAGTCCATCTAGTATTTTGTTATTTTCAGGTTTAATTTCTTTATGAAACCTATTTATAAACTTCCATAAAATTTCTTTATTGTCTGCATTACTAGATCCAACTAGATTTAGTAACATTGAAAATGGCATAACGACTTTCTCTTTTGGGGGGTTGCCATTATGAATATGCCATACGGGATTTAATATTTGTTCCTTTGTTTCTTGTGAGGGAAATTTTTCAATGAAAGATAAATATTCATCAACAGTTTTAGGAACTACCTCAGAGTAAAGTTTTTTAGCTCTTTTAGGATTTGGATACATATAAAGAGATAGACTTTCTGGAGAAGCATATCTAAGCCATTGCTCTATAGAAATTCCATTGCCTTTCGACTTTGATATTTTTTCTCCTTTCTCATCCAAAAATAATTCGTAAGCAAATCCATTCGGTGGATTTTTTCCCAATAATCTGCAAATTTTGCTGGATAAGATTGCACTTTCTGTTAAATCTTTTCCGTACATTTCGAAATCTACATCGAAAGTGAACCATCGCATTGCCCAATCTACTTTCCATTGTAATTTGCAATTTCCGTCTAAAATATTAGTTTCAAATTTTTTTCCTTCATTATTAAAAACAACCTGGCCTGTTTTTTTATTCATACTTTGCAGTGGTATTTCTAAAACTTTCCCAGTTGTTTTGCAGACTGGTAAAAATGGACAATAGGTTTTACGTCTTTCCTCTCGTAAAGTTGGTAAAATTATATTCATTATATCTTCATATTTTTCTAAAACACGAATTAAAGTTTTATTAAAAATTCCTTTTTTATAGTTTTCAGTTGAGCTTTTAAAATTAAATTTAAAATTAAACTTTTTTAAGAATTCTTTAAGCATTTCATTATTGTGCTCCCCAAAGCTGGAAAACTTTTTAAAAGTATCTGGTATAGATGTAAGAGGTTTACCTAAATTTTTTTTTAAAATTTCATCATTAGGAATATTTTCTGGTACTTTTCTCAATCCATCCATATCATCAGAAAATGTGATTAATTCGTGATCAATCTTCTGAATATGATTAAGTGCGTTTATCATCATAGTCGTCCTTGCTACTTCTCCAAATGTCCCAATGTGTGGTAATCCACTCGGACCATAGCCAGTTTGAAAAGTAATTTTATTTTTTTTTTTTATTATATCTTTTCTATCTTTCAGAAGCTTTCTTACTTCTACAAAAGGCCAAGATGAGGTTGATTGAATTATGTTATTATCTAGCATTACTTAGGTTTATTAAATTTTATACGCAAAATACAGTTATATTAGCATGATATTAAGTTGAATTTTAGATCTATTTAAATAATCTCATTTTAAATGGCCACAAACAAAACTGTCTTTTTTTTAATCGGAATATTATTAATTGTTTTAGGTGCTTCGATGTTAGCTCCCTATTCGTTACAAATAATTTTTAATGAGGAAAGTCATAGCTTTATTTCTGCATCATTTGTGACAATTTTTATAGGTGTTTTATTTGTTTTGGCAAATCTTGAGAAAGAATTCAAACTAAATTTAAGACAGACTTTTCTATTCTCTTCTCTTGCATGGTTTATGGTAGCAACTTTTGGAAGCCTGCCATTTTTACTTTCCACTCAAGAATTTAGTTTTAGCGAAGCTTTTTTTGAAAGCATGTCTGGTATTACAACTACCGGGGCAACGATTATATCGGATTTAGATAATAGCCCTAAAAGTATTTTATTATGGAGAGCAATAATGCAATGGCTAGGAGGGATAGGAATAGTAGTTATGGCGATTACAATTTTACCTCTACTAAAAGTTGGTGGCATGCAATTGTTTAAAATGGAAGGTCCTGACAGCACTGAAAAAATACTTCCTAGAACTATAGAAGTAGCAACAATTATTATTTCTACTTATATTATCCTTACTATTTTATGTGGTTTTTTTTATTGGTTTTTTGGTATGTCAATATTTGATAGTGTAAGTCATGCAATGACAACAATTGCAACCGGTGGTTTTTCTACTCACAATGACTCGATTGGTTTTTTCAAAAGCCATAATATTGAAATAGTTGCAAGTATATTTATTATTTTAGGAAGTATTCCCTTTATTTCATACCTTAAATTTGTTCAAGGAAATAGAAAAGTTTTTTTTCAAGATGTTCAAATTAAAGGGCTAATTTATTTATTGGCAATATCAATTTTAATTATGTTTTTTTATTTGTTGTTCATTAATTACGAAAGCAATATTTTTGATAAAATTAGAATTTCCTCTTTTAACGTTATTTCTATTCTTTCAGGAACTGGTTATGTAACCGATGATTTCGGTCTATGGGGAAAATTCTCTTTAATTTTTTTCTTGCTTTTAATGTTTATTGGAGGTTGTGCAGGTTCGACAGCTTGTGGTATCAAAATATTTAGATTACAAATGTTGCTTATTTTTTTAAAAAATCAAATAAAAAAACTTATTTCACCAAATAGCGTAATAATTATTAAATATAATAATCAAAAAATTTCAGATGATTTCATAAATTCTGTAATTATCTTTATATTTACTTTTTTGTTCATTTTTTTGATTATTGCAATGTTATTATCAATTAGTGGTCTAGATTTCATTACATCTATTTCGGGAGCTGCAAGTTCGATTTCAAATGTTGGTCCTGGTCTTGGAGATATGATTGGTCCGAATGGAAATTACAAAAATATACCTGATTTATCAAAATGGATTCTATCAGCAGGTATGTTACTTGGAAGATTGGAATTATTTGCTGTTCTTGTGCTTTTCTTTCCATCTTTTTGGAGAAATTAATTCATGGAAATATATAAAAAACAAACACTTGCTGAAACATTCTCCGTTTATTTTGATAGGAGAATGATAAAAATATTATTGCTTGGTGCAATAAGTGGTTTCCCATGGGTTATTATTGGAAGTAGCTTAAGTCTTTGGTTAAAAGAGGATGGTTTAAGTAGGAGCACTATAGGTTGGGCTGGTTTAATTTTTGCTGTCTATGCTTTTAATTACCTTTGGGCTCCAATTATAGATAGGGTAAGAATTCCTTGGTTAACAAATAAAATTGGTCATAGGCGAGGATGGATAGTTTTAATGCAAACTATCATATTAACTAGTTTAATTTTTTGGAGTTTAATTGAGCCGTCTACAAATTTAGCATTAGTGATAAGTGTTGGACTTATAATTGCTATTGCTTCAGCCACGCAAGATATAACTGTCGATGCATTAAGAATTGAACAAATTGGAGAAAACGAGGGAAAATCTATGCAAGCTGGTGCGGCAATGGCAGTGGTAGGTTGGTGGACTGGATATAAGATAGGCGGTGTAGTGGCCCTTAGCTCAGCAGAATTCTTTCAAAATTTTGGTTTTGAAAATTATTGGCAAGTAACTTTTCTAGTTCTAGGAG
>MDTA01028389.1_pt1 | contig 18245 bp, 12 predicted proteins | sample 811151 | NCBI WGS metagenome assembly MDTA01 (sample SAMN05326648, study PRJNA326480) | marine metagenome | isolation source: seawater | place: Indian Ocean: South | collected 2010
CTGTCAGTCGCAGACGCTACCGCCGCGAGCTGTTCACCGATGCAGGGACCGGTACACGCGCACGCTCTGGCCGATGGGTCGTCGGCGTCGAGGGGCGGTCAAGAAAGGGCGAGACGGCGGGACGACGGACCTCTTTCACCGTCTCTGGTCGGGTCCCCTTCACCCCCAAACCCCGATCTCAGGGACTTTGCACATAGGCCGAGCTTTTTTTTGGCGGCGCGTCAACCGACCGCATGTCCGACCGAACTCTGGCGTGCGAAAGCGGCAGCTCAGGATGGCGAAATGCAGAGTCGGCGGCGCGCGGCGGCGATTGGCCGACGAAGGGGGCTGTTCAAAACTTTGACGCATTCACCATGAGCGCGCAGAGATCGTTCGTGAAGAAGACCAAGGCTGGGCGGGTCATGAAGGTGGTCCGCGAGCACTACCTCCGGGACGACATCTACGTCGGGTGCGAGTTGGCGACGGAGGAGTACAGGGGACCCGACCAAAGCACCTGGAAGCTCTCCCCGGGGGCGAGCAAGTTCATCGTCATCGACACCAACGTGGCGCTGCATCAGCTTGATCTGTTAGCGCACAAGTCCATCGCCGACGTCGTGGTGCTGTCCGTGGTGCTGGAGGAGTGCCGGAACAGGAGCAAGTCGAGCTACGACAGGCTTCGCTCGATGTGCCAGGACCCGACGAAGCGCTTCTTCGTGTTCGCCAACGAGCACCACAGGGACACGTACATCAAGGCCGAGCCCGGGGAGTCCCCGAACGACCGTAACGACCGGGCGATACGCGTCGCCGCCAAGTTTTACCAGCGAGCCATACCCAGCAAGCGCATCGTGCTCCTGACCAACGACCGGGGAAACCTGTTGAGAGCCAAGGAGGAGGGCGTCGACGCGCTCAGCGTGAGACAGTTCGCCAGGGAACACGCGGACGACGCCCCGGAGCTCATGGATCTCGTGGCCGGTAACGACATAGACGACGAGGACGTCGCCGCGGCGGCCGCGGACGACGCCCCATCCGCCAAGCGCGCCAAGACGGACGGCGCGGGGAAGACCTCCGTTAAAGGCGGGGGCGGCAAGATATTCGCCGAGCACCTCTCGGCGTCGCAGATGGCGGCCGGGATCAAGGGTGGCACCCTGCACCAGGGATCGTTGCGCACGGGTAGGTTCTCGCCGTGGGAGGGATACGTCGGCTCCGATGCGGTGGGCGGGGACATCATGATTGTCGGCAGGACCGACATGAACCGAGCCATGGACGGCGACGTGGTGGCCGTGGAGTTGCTTCCAGAGTCGCAGTGGCGCAGGCCCGGAAACAAAATCGCAAAGCCCGGGGAGGAGCACAAGGATGGCAAGGAGGATGACAAGGAGGATGACAAGGAGGATGACAAGGAGAACGAGACCGTGAGCCTGGCGCCTGCGGTGGCGGAGGATGCGGACGACGGTTCGGCGGTGAAGGCCAAACGGGAGGACGGAGTCGTTCCCACGGGCAGGGTCGTCGGCGTCGTCAAGCGCAACTGGCGCGAGAGGGGATACGCCGCGTGCATCGACATCGGACCTGGTGCCGCGGGTGCCGCCGCGTCTAAGGCTGCGCAAGACGCCACGACCGCCGCGGCGAGGGCTTCTCGCCTTCTCGCCGTGCCCCAGGATAGGAGGCTGCCGAAGATTCGCATCCAGACGCGTCAGGCGGCTGCTTTGGTGGACCAGCGGATCGTCGTCGTCATCGACTCTTGGCCCGCGGACTCGCCGTTTCCCGAGGGTCACTACGTCAAGTCTCTCGGTAAGCTGGGCGACGCCGACGCCGAGACGGCCGCGGTGCTCCTCGAGGCTGACGTCGACGATCGACCGTTCGCACCCGCCGTTCACGCGTGCGTTCCGCCGCTGCCGTGGTCGTTTGACGAACGTACGCACCTGCAGGCGCAGCCGCACAGGGAGGACCTTCGTAACCTGAGGGTGTGTTCCGTGGATCCGCCGGGGTGCAGGGACATCGACGACGCCCTGTCTTGCCGGCCTCTGGACGATGAGGGTATGCCCGGCTTGCTCGAGCTCGGCGTTCACATCGCGGACGTCACCTCGTTCCTTCACCCGGACACCGCCATGGACGACGAGGCGAAGAGACGCGGCACCACCACGTACCTCGTGCAGCGCAGGCTCGACATGCTTCCAAAACCCCTGACCGAGGACATATGCTCACTCCGCGGGGGCGTGGAGCGCCTCACGTTTTCGGTGTTTTTCCGCTTTGACGCGAAGACGGGTCTCCCCGTGCCCGGCGTGGAGCCGAGGTTCACCAAGGCTGTCATCAAGTCCGCCGCGGCGCTGACCTACGCCGAGGCGCAGACGATGATGGACGATCCGAACGATGACTCACCGCTGGCGAACGATCTTAGACGCATCAACGCGTGCGCGAGGTCCCTTCGCAAGCGCAGGATCGACGCCGGAGCGCTCACGCTGGCGTCCCCCGAGGTGAGGTTCGAGATGGACAAGGAAACCAACCAACCGCTCGACGTGGGCATGTACGTGACCAGGGAGGCTAACCAGATGGTCGAGGAGATGATGTTGCTGGCGAACGTCGCGAGCGCGGAGCGTATACTGCGCGCGTTCCCGTCGCACGCGCTGCTCAGGCGCCACCCCACCCCCGCGCCCAGGATGTTTGACCCGCTGCTGAAGGCGTGCAGGGCAGCCGGGGTGGACGTGGACGTGAGCACGAGCAAGAAACTCGCGGACTCCCTCGACGCGGCGGTGCGCCCGGACGATCAGTACTTCAACACCCTGCTGCGCATCGTCGCCACGCGGTGCATGTCGCAGGCTGTGTACTGCGTCAGCGGCGCGCACAGCGTGAACGACAGGGTTCACTACGGACTCGCCGCGCCCCTCTACACCCACTTCACGTCGCCCATTCGTCGATACGCGGACGTGGTGGTGCACAGGCTTTTGAACGCGGCGCTCGGGCTCGAACGTGCGCACGCGTCGCTGCAGGACAGCGAGGCGCTGAAGGCTGTGTCGGACAACATCAACGTGAGGCACAGAAACTCCCAGATGGCGGCGAGGGCGTCCGTGGAGCTTCACACGCACATCTTCTTCCGCAAGAAGGCGGCGGAGACGGAGGCGAGGGTTATTCGAGTCCGCGCCAACGGCCTGATCGTGTTCGTCCCCAAGTTTGGCATCGAGGCGCCCGTGCTGTTTGATGACGAGGAAGAGGAGGGGGGTAAGAAGGCTGTGTTGGACGAGGATGCAATGACGGTGACCACGAAGGCGGGCAAGACTTGGAAGGTTTTTGACGCGTGCAGGGTTTGCATTAAGATTGAGGAGCTGGCGGCGGGCCGGTCGAGGCTCGCGATCAAGATACTGTAGTGCCGACGTTTGATATCAGCGATACATTGATATTACGAAAAACTACGATAATAAGGATATGTTAGCTATGGAGTACATCAAGTACATCAACGACGGATGGCGCCCCCTTTTGTGAGTCCGTGGGGTCGCCTTCTCCGGAACCTCGCCTCACGCGTCAGACGCACTAACCGAAGAATGGTGCACCGCAAGTGCACGTCTTTCTATTTCCCATGCAGACCCCTTCCCAAGATGGATTCTTTTTCGCGAAGCTCGGCTCGGGGGGCGACTCCAGGAGCTTCTGCTTCGCGGCGTCGAGCGCGGCTTCACCTCCGCCCTGCCCCGACTGCAGGTAGTGGAAGTAGTTGAAGAGTCGGATCGACTTGAGCGCGTCCAGCGCCGCGTTGTGTTGCTCCCCGACGTCACTGCCCAGCAGAGTCTTCACCAGGTGATCCTGGGAGAAGACGCTCCACGATTTGTACTGGGGGTTCCACACCCGCCACAGCCCGGCGAGATCCACCAAACTGGTGAAATCCTTTCCTTCCTCCAGCCTGAGCCACTCGACGTCCTTGGCGATGTTCTGTCCCACTAGCACCGCGTGGGGCGGCAGCGCCGCGCGGACATGCTGCATCGCATCCTCGAGGGGCACGCCGTGCGCGCTCAGAACGTCTTCGGTGATGCCCGTGAGGGGCGTGAGGTACGAGTGCACCTTCTTTCCTTCCGGGGGTTTCACGTACACGTTCAGCAGGCATCGCTCGAACTGGTCGACCAACGCAATCTGCGCCACGTCCCTGGCGTTGTGCTCGTTCCCCGTAGCCACGCACTCGACGTCGATGGAGAAATACGTCGCGACGTAGTTCTGCTGCTGAAATTGCTGCTGCTTCTTGGGCGAGGGCATGGCGGTTTGCCGAAACAGTTGACAATCTTCCTCGAGTTGGTTGTCGGCGTCGACGGGCGGGGTTTGCGCTCGTGTCGGATCTTCGGACGATGCTACTTGTACCGCGGTAGAGTGGGTCTTTCGCTCGACGGCGCGGGTTGAGAGTACGGGCGCTTCGTGTTCGGTCGGCGCTTCGAGCTCTGAACCAAGTCGGGCCAATAACCGGAATCACCCGCCGCCGCTCGACAACGTTTTGTCTGTTTTCGACAGAAACTCACGAGTCGGAAGGAGGGTCCGACCGAGAGGGTGACGCAGTGGTCGACGCACGGCGCCGCGTCCGGCAGGAAGGGTAGGCATGACGGCCGCAGCGGCATTATCGGTGATGCCCTCCCGGGACGCCAAGATCTTTGTCCCGACGGTGAAGGCGAGGAGACAACCACGGCGGTCGGTCTCCCGCAAGGGACGCATGGGCGACCTCGCCATAGAGACGCAGGGCGACGAGGTTGAGGACCCGGACGACTTTGGGGTGGAGAGAGGCGTGCCCTTCACGCGCAAGCGCGCGTTCTACAGGGTGGAGAGCGCGCAGGCGAGGGACCTGGCGATGCTCTTGGCTTCAGTCCACAGCGACGAAGCAGTCGCGGCGTCGTCCTCCAGCTTCAGGGATGCTGACCGCATCAGCGGCGGTGTCTCGGTCCTGGACGCGATGAGCGGATGTGGGGTGCGATGCGTCAGGTACCTGCTCCAGGGCGAGGTCTCGAGCGTCCACGCCAACGACGCCGACCCCAACGTGATGGACACCCTCTCCGAAAACCTCGCCGGCGCGCACGCGCGCGGGGCGACGGGCGTATCCTCCGTCACCAACGTCGACGCGCACCGACTCCTCGCCAAGTGCTACCTGGACGAAGCGCGGTACGACATCGTGGACGTGGACTCGTTCGGCAGCGAAAACCTGGTGTCGGCGACGATGAGGTGCGTCAAGCTGGGCGGATACGCGTACCTCACGTCCACGGACGCGCTGGCGCTGTGCGGCAAGAGCCCGGGCGCGCTCTCGGCAAACTACGGCGGAGCGATTGTGGCGCCGAACACGCAGGGCGTGAACGAACTCGGGCTCAGGGTGTTCGTCGGCGACGCGGTGAGGATCGGCGCGGCTATGGGGTTGAAGGTGACGCCCGTGTTCTCACTGTTTCACCCGCACGGCCCGGTGTTTCGAGCGATGCTGAGGGTGGAGGCGCTCGTGGGAGATTGGGACTGCGGGAGCGTCGGGCACGTCGGTCGATGTCGAGCGTGCGGCGACGCGAGAGTCGTCGACCCGGGCGAGCTCGGGGGCGCGTTCTGTCACCGGTGCGACGCCATTCGCGCATCATTCCGTGACGATGATGGATCGATCGGGGGCGCGATGGATCGTCGGAGCTGCTTGGAGGTGAGCGGTCCGATGTGGCTCGGGCCCCTTCACGAGCGCTCGACTGTCGAGAAACTTCGGTCAAAGGCGGCGGAGAAGGGTTGGATCGGAAGGGAGGGCGCGTCAGTGGAAGACGGCACCAAGGTGAAGGGTCAGATGTCGTTGGAGGCACTGCTCGGTTCCTTCGCGGCCGAGTCCGATCCGAGACTTCCTCCGTTTCACCACAGGACGGACGAGCTCGGTAGGAGCGGAAGGGGTCTGAAGAGGGGCATACCGGCGATGAAGGCGTGGGTCGAGGAGTTGAAAAGTCGAGGTTTCGCGGCGTGCAAAACGCACGTGGACAGCAGGGGGCTCAAGACGAACGCCCCGATGGAGCAGATCGTCGACGCCGCCAACGCAGTGACGCACGCGAGGGATGCGGCGTCTAATGTTACTTAGTTGTAGTTTGGAGGAATTCCTTCGTTACGTAGAGACGTCGTGAGCTCAAACCTTGACCGCGCCCATCTGCTTGGTCAGCGACCACTGCTCCAAAACATCCTTCACCTTGCTGAGGTCGTCCAGCGCCACGTCGATCTGCTTCTCCTCGTCCGGCACGTCCTCTCCCAGCCTGAGGTCCTTGATCCTCACCTTGCCAGCCTCCCACTCCGAGGGGGCGACAAACACCATGTATCTGGCCCCGACCCTGTTGGCGTAATCGAAGGTTTGCGTCACCTTCCTCTTGGGCTCGAGGAGAAGGTCCACCTGCGCGCCGCCCTCCCTGATCAGGCTCGCGGTCTTCATCGCGTTCCCCTGCATGCCCTCGTTGAACGCCGCCACGACAAAGTCAACCTCCTTCGGAAGATCGGGCAGGATACCCTTGTCCTTGAGGAGCTCAACCACGACGCAATCGCCGAACCCGAACCCGCACGCGGGCACCTCCTGCACGGCGCCGTACAGGGACATGAGCCTGTCGTACCGGCCGCCGCCGCAGATGGCGCGCAGCTCGCCTGCGCGATCGAAGCCCTCGAACACCACGCCGGTGTAGTACGCCAACCCGCGAACCACGGACGCGTCAAACACGAGCCAATCGCCAAAGCCGTAGTCGTTCGCGAGCTCGAAGAGCCTCTTAAGTTCGTCCACGCCGCTGCGGTCCACGCCCTCGCCGCACAGCGCCGCGAGGTCGTCGACGGACTTGCACAGGAGGCAGTCCACGAGCTTCTTCGCGGTGTCGGCGTCGAGGCCTTGGGTGTCGCGCAGCTCCTTCTGGGTCTCCTCGGGTCCGATCTTGTCGAACTTGTCCATGACGACGCACACGGGCGCGAACTGTTCGTCGGTGACGCCCATGGACTTGAGCACCGCGCCCATTACCTTGCGGGAGTTGACCTTGAGGCCGATGTCCTTGGAGGTGATGCCGATGTTTTTGAAGAAGAGCACGATGGCGGCGAGAAGCTCCACCTCGGCGTTGATGCCCTTGCACCCGATGATGTCCATGTTCCACTGGTAGTGCTCGCGCTTGCGTCCCCTCTGAGTGGTCTCGAACCTCCAGCACTGGGGCACGGAGTACCACTTGAGCGGGAACATGAGCGACTGCGCCTTGCCCAGCACCATCCTCGCCAGCGTCGGGGTCATCTCGGGTCGGAGGGTCACCTCCACCCCCTCCTTGTCCGTGAAGGAGTACATCTGCTGGGTGATCTCCTCGCCGGCCTTGCGCTTGTACAGCTCCTGGCGCTCGAGCACCGGCGCGTCGTACTCTTCGAAGCCGCAGAGGGTACCCACGTTACGGAAGTGATCGTAGAGCCAGCGCTGGAGCCTCATCTCCTCGGGGTAGAAATCGCGGGTGCCGGACGCGGGCTCGAGGTCGACGGGAGGGTTGGGCACGACGCCGACGGTGACGGTGTTGCCGCTCTGGCCCCTGACCTGGCGCGCCTCGAGCTTGGCGGCTTTCTTGGCGGCCTCGGCAGCCTTCTTGGCCTTCTTCTCAGCCTCGCGCTTCAGCTGCTTCTCGGTCTTCTCGCCGGGAGGAGCGGCGGACGAGCCGTCGGCGGGCGCGGGGGGCTCGGCGGGCGCCGCGGCGGGAGCGGACTCGACGGGATCGACGGGGGCAGCCTCGGAAGACATGTTGCCCATGCAATTTAGGGTTCGCGGCCGATCGGCGCTGTGTGATGTGCCCCGCGCCTCCGATCGTCGTCCCGGAAAAGCGATCATCGGCGGCTGGGCGGAGACGTCCGGAGATCTTGATCGCGCTGGCTGGTGATCACCCGGTCTTGGTCAACAGATGCGCTTGGTCGATAATTTAGACAACCGTTTCTACACTACTCCGCGCCCTTGGTCTTTCGCAGCGTCTCCTCCGTCGTGCTGAGCAGCTTCGAGTAGTAGTCGACGAACGCGCCGGCATCGATGCCCGGGGCCTTGGCGTCCCGCGCGTCGCGTCCCGCGCCCACCCCGCCCGCCCTCGAACCCTTGACCGCCGACCGAATGGGACTCGCCTCGCCCCACTCCGCCGACGAGTTCACGGTTGCGTCCCAATCGCTCGCGGCGTCGTCGTCCGCGAACACCCCAGCCGCCACGCCGGCGACGGTGGGTGGGGCGAAGTAGCTCTGGTTCGAGTCCCTCACGGACGACCGCGCGTTCGGCGGGGAACGGTACGCCCACGGCGAATCGCCGACGTTCGGCCACTCGACAGCGGCGATTGCCCCCGCGGAGGCGCGAGGAGACCGGGGCGGCGTCGGCGCGGCCGCGGGGGCAATCGCGGGAGCCTCGTCGTCGTCGTTCGTCGCGGGCGCTTCCGACGCGGGCCTCTTCGTCCCGTCGCCGCCGTTCCCGTCGCCGTCGCCGTCCGCGACGTCGTTACTCCGTCTCGCCGACTCCTCCAGGATCCGAACCCGGCCCTCCAGCAGAAACGCTCGCGCGCCGTGCTCCGCGAGCCCGGCGTTTGCCGCCGCCACCCTCTGGTCGATGGCGTCGCACTCCTTCCTAGCGTCCGCCGCCGCATCCTCCGCCGCAGATGCCCGTCTCTCGGCGTTGTTGGCCACGTCCACGGCGACGGCGGCGCGGCGTTCGGCGTCGGCGGCTCTCGCCTCGGCGGACGCGACGCGAGATACCAACGCCGCGAGTTCGACCCGCAACGCCTCAATCGCCGGGGCGTGGTCCACCGCGGGCGTCGCTAGGGGCCCCGCGGTGCGCGGGTCGTTCTCGTCCGGGAACCCGCCGCTGCGTCGCACGCTCCCGAGCCTCGTCGCCGGTTCGACGCGTTCGCCGTGTTCGGGGAGGTTCGATGTATCCGCGCGCCGGTCCGACGCCGACTCCGTCGGGCCTTCCAACCTCTCATCATCGCGGGCACTCTCGCGCGACTCCCTCACCGTGAACGAGTCCCTCTCGTCGTGCGTCGGGTCGATCGCGATGCTGCTCGCCTGGCTGCGCAGGGCGGCGGACCGCACGAACCACGGGGGAGCGTCGCCCGACGCGGCGAGGTCGGCGAGCGGCGGCCGCGAACGGGCGGGGCTCGGGCTCGGACGAAACTCGAAGTCGCCGTCGTCGTCGTCGTCCGAGTTTTCCGCGGTCCGCGGCTCGTTGTCCTCGGTGGACACGCGCAGGTTGGCCACGCCGCGCGCCAGGGTCGCCGCGTTCGACGACGCCGCCGCCGCGGGCTCGGGCGGGTCGCGCCTGATCTGGATGGGCCTCCCCGGGGTCCTCTGCTTCCTCTCCTCCGCCCTGCCGCCGTCCGCGGTGTCCTTCACGCGCGTTTCGCGCGCGACGCGGGGTCCGCCCTCCTTGGCGACGACCGTCTTGACGTCCGCGGCGCGCGCGGCCCTGGCGTGCTCGTTGTGACGACGCTTGCACAGCTCGATGGCGTCGGCGAGCAGCAAGAGCTTGCGCTCCGCGAACCCGGGGGAGAGGAACTGGGTCGGCGTGAGCGTGGGGTTGTAGTGAAAGGACTCTCTCAGCGCCTTCCACGCGTTCTCCACGAACCGTGAGTCGCTCTTGGCCTGCAGGTCGTGCCCCTCGTCGGACAGCGATCGGGTGACGTGCCGGCTGAAGCCCAACATCGCGTAGTGCAGCGCGGGAAGCAGCGCCATGGGCGATCCTTCCCTGGCGCCGTCCTCGTCGAAGGCGACGGGGAACCGGATGCGCCGAAGCTCGCGGTCTATGCGCGCGAGGTTACCGCCGAGGTCGCCCGTGCGACCGGACCGCAGAGGGGTCTGAATCATCGTCGCCGGCGCCATGTTCGTCGCCGACGGGTCTGACGACAGCTGCGAATTTCAAACAACGACGCCTCTTTTCCGCAGCCCTCACGGTGGATGTGCGATTTTAACCGCGCGAGATCACAGCTCGATTCTGATTGGCTGTGGATAAGGGGAGGGTTTTAGGGTAGACCGCTCTCTGCCCCCGTCGTCACAACGCGCGCGAGGGAGACATCGCGAGACAGACATGGAGATCGTCCCCCCTTCCTACACCGGCGACCCCAACGCCGCGCGCTGCTCGGAGAGCGCGTTCAAGTACGGGTTCTACTGCTTCAACGCCGCGGTCGCCTACGATCGCATCGGAATGAGGGAGTTTCTAAACTTCGGCCACGCCTTCTCTGGCGACTACCTCGTCGCGGTCGCGGAGGAGGTTCGCGCGCGCAGGGACGTGGCGAACGGCGTGGAGCCCAAGAGCAAGAGGGAGAGGCTGGGAGAGTACGCGTACAGGAGGTGGGCGCGCTGGAGGAAGAAGAGGATGGTGAACAAGCTCTGATGCGGCGGGGAATGAATTCGGGGCAACGGGCGGAAGCGGACTGGAGCTCCCAGAGCGCGAGCGAGCGAGCGACGTAACCTTCCGACGTAATCACGCCTCCACGACACTCGTCTACCACTAATAACACAGACCCCTGGACGAGAGCCTGTACCCGCTCGCGTCCAACGCGTCTCTCGCGTCGGCGCCCCCCAACTCCCCGCGAACCCTGCTCGCCGCCGTCGCGAACCGACTCGCCGCCTCGGCGTCGGCGACGGCGTCCGCCACGCTCCCACCGAACGCCCTCGGACCCCTCTCCGGCACGATCCTGTTCCCGGCTTTGTTCGTCCTCGCGCTCAGCACCCCGGCCATGACGGGCTTGAGAAAGTCGGGATACGACGCGGTGGCGTCGTCCCTCGCGTCCGGCGGCAGCTCCGCGAGTTTGCGGTACGTCCCGCGGGGCGCCACGCACCTCATGACGGGCGCCGGCATCGACAGGAGCTCCGCCGCGGTGGCGTCGCCGCCGGGATCGGCCCTGAAGCTGCGGTGGTGCTCCGGGTGGATCGTCGCGACGGAGGAGGACGCGGCCGCGCGTTCCCGCTCGACGTGCTGCCGGAACCCGACGGTGGCGCCCGCCCTCGTGATGAGCTCGCGGTGGTGACCCACCACGTTCAGGTAGACGGGCACGCGGACGACGTGCGTGCCCAGCCTCTCGCTTGACATGGCGTCGAAGTCATCCTCCTCATCCTCCTCCTCCTCCTCCTCCTCCTCCCCATCCCCATCCCCATCCCCGTCGAGGAATTCGTCGAGTCGGTCCGACGGTTCGCCTTCGTCGAATTCCTCGTCCCAATTCTTCATCCGCCGTCCCGTCGCCGCCCTCTCACCCGCCCGCATCAGGTACACCCTCGTCGCCAGCGGCTTGGCGGTGATCACCACGCACCCGAGCCACTCGCCCGCCGTGTCCGATCCGGCCACCACCTCGACGCACTTGCTCATCCCCGGCGCCAAACCGCCCTCGGTGAACCGAACCTCCGCCGCGGGACACCCGTGGCACTCCGCGTGGACCCCGACGCTCCCCTGCAGGTTCCTGTTCTTGATCGTGATCCTGAACCTGCGAGTCTGGCCGGGGAGTAAGGTTCCGACGTCGATCGCCGCGCTCCTGAAGTGCGTCCAACGCGGCCGGTCCGCGGGTCGCGAATCCCTTCGAGTCGCTCGCTCGATCATCTCGCTCGGCACCGGCGCCCCCGAGTTCACGCGCTCGATCGCCGCCGCGTGGGGCCTCACGCTGGACACCGCGTCCACGTGCGCGTATTTATCGTACCTCGGGTACGCGTCGAGGTCCCGTGGGTTGTATATCTGCCGACGCGCGTACACCGCGAGCCGCCGCTTGAGCTCGGCGACGTCGCTCGAGTCGCACTGCAATTTTCTCAGCATCGCGTCCACCGCCCTGACGTCGTCCAGACTCGCCCCTCGACCGCCCTCCTCGCCCCTTCCTCTCCCCGACGACGACGACGACGACGAACCGTCTTTGTCTTTGCCCGTCTTTCTCTCGTTCGCCCCCGCCGGTCGGTGCCACGCCAGCGTCGCCATCTGACACACGAACGACACGAACTCGTCAAAGTCGAGCTGATTTTCGCGGTTATCTGCGGCGTCGTCGCCGTACGCGGGTCTGTCCGCGTTGGCGAACGCCATCGCCACGTCCCTCCGTCTGAGCAACCCCGGGACGATGTCAAAGTCGTGCGCCAGCTGGAACGCCTCGGCGCGAGACATGAGCGACGGTTTATCGTTCGTGTCGTCCAGGTCGTAGACGTCGTCCCTGGCGGCGTAGTCGTCGAAGAGGCACCGGAGGGGTCCCTTCTTCGGCGGCGCGCTCTTGTCGCTCCAGACCGCTTTGCCCCGCCTGCCCCGCTGATCGCCCATCTGAACTCTGGCATCGAAGAGCGCGGCGACCTCGATGGACTTCGTCGGCGGCCTCGGCGGCACGGTGCCCGGTCCCCGCGGAGGAACGTACGGCCGAAAGTCCCGATCGACGAAGCCGTCCCGCTCAACCTCCGCGCACATCGCCTCGAAGCGCTCGTACAGGTCGGATGACGCGGTGTCCGGATGCATGTAACTATGTGTTGCACCGAGGATCGACGGTTGGACCGTCGCGCGCGCGTTCGCGGATCGCGCGTGCGCGAAGTCCACCAGCTGTGGCGTGAGGGGGAAGGAATTGTGGTGAGCGGAGATTGGGCCGGGACGATTCCGAGACGCCGTCGGTGCGGTCCGGGGGCGTGGCTGCTGGATATCTCACCTGCGACACCAGCGGGTTCACCATCCGCATCGTGCCCGTACCGGTATTCGTCGTCATTGTCCCGATCGGTCCCAACGACCGACGGACGCGGGCCTGATGAGGCCGCGCGATTGACTTTGGCCAAATTTGGGACTCAAAACGCGTGCAGTATCGAGGATATGCGCAACATACTCGGAAGGTTTATTTCGTTCACCCGACTCTCAACACGACGACAGTCTCTCGTCTACCGAATCCCAATCCAATCACCGCTCAGGCCTCCGCCCTGGCCGTCTTCCAGTCGATCGCCGCCTCCCTGATGTTGTTGATGATGAAGAACGCGCCGCACAGACGCGCGGTCCTCGCCAGGCCGCCGCCGTAGAGCGCGCCGATCCCCCCATCCTTGTACACCATCCCGAGCGCTGTCCGAGCGTTGGGGTACTTGACCCCGGCGATGTCGGACTGCGCGCAGGTCTTGGAGGTGTCCACCGGGTGCGTCAACACCGCGGCGACGGTACCTCCGATGGACGAGCCCACGATGGTCGCGGCGAGGTCGTTGGACTTGAAGTACTCGACGTTACCGGTGAGGTAGTCCTTGGCGATTGGCGCGAGGCCGAGGTAGCCGGCGGTGTAGATGGCCTCCCTCACGACGCAGGACCAGAAGCCCCGCATCATCCCCGACGCGGCGTGCTCTTTGACGATGGCGGAGATCGTCGCCCCGGGCGAGTCCAGCCCGAGTTTCTGCTGCTGGATCACCACGAGGTCCACGGGCGAGTACAGCAGCGACGAGACGGCACCCGCCGCCATGGCGACGCCGACGCGCTCGGGGTCGGTGGGATCGCGGTCGCCGCCGGTGACGACGCGCTCGATCGCGCCGTTGACCGCGACCTGTACCGCGGTGATCGGGCCGAGCGGGGCCGCGGCCGCCGTGACGCCGCGGAACCATCCTGCGAGGGAGAGGTGGGTCCGAGCGATTATGATTGAGAGGGGTAAATAAAACGAAGGGTAAATAAGACGAGGGTGTGGAGGACCGGCGGACCGCGCGTCGGTGGAACAACGGAGCGAGGTGGGAGAGTGGGGTGGGTGCGTACCGCCGATGGTCGTCGGGAAGGGCTTCTTGCTCTGCTGGCAAATCTTCAGCGTGATGAGGGGCACTGCGAGCGACGGAAAGGAGTCGGGCGCGTTCGGTCAGATGGAGTCGTTTGCGTGGCCAAGACTGTCGGGCGGGGATCGGGACGTAGTCCAGGGAACTCACTCTGCACGGTGCACTCGAGGGTGCCTCCGAAGGCTCCAACCATGAGGTTCTCGGTGTCGCTGAGGGGCAAACGCCTCTTCCCCTCAACCACCGAGGCGGCGAAGGGGGTGAGCGGGGGGAAGTCGCGAGTGTGTGGCAGCATCGATGATCCAACGTTTCCGCGCGGAGCGTCTGACCTCCTCTGGGGAGTGGCCTCGGCGGTCGCTGAGGCGCCTGGAAGGATCTCGGCCGCGAGCTTTTTGTCGCGGGAATCGACTCGCGCGGCTGGTGTCGCGTGCGGTCGGTGCGTCGAGTCTGGCGGGACTCGCGCGGGCTCGAGTGATGCCGGATAACAAAACGCGGGAGCGGCTGACGGAGCGGCTGAGTTGGCGTGTGGTGGTGCCGAAAGGTGCCGATCGCAAAGACATCACAGATCCACAGTGAATTTTTCGCTTATTTGGCATTGTATTTGCAATCGATTTACGTAGACTATGAGCAACGGTGGATTTCACCCCGGGGTGGATTTCACCCCTCTGATGATGGTTGCGACAAACGTCCCGTCCCCCCTCCTCTACTGCCTGTTCATGCGCTCCTGCACGGGCGACTCGTGCTTCTTCTGCACGAACGCGCCCGCGCCGTCGAGGACGCCGCCGCCGGAGAACTTGTCCAACTTGTGGTCCACGTTCGGACCATCCTCCTCGACGATCTCCTCGACGTCCTCCGCGGTGTCGAGGTGCCTCAAGCTCGCCGCGGGGAACCACTTGACGATGAGGTACTGCCTCAGCGGGACGAGGGCCATGATGAGGAGCGGGAACGCGATGCCGTACACCCCCGCCCACGTCACCCCGTACACGGCGCCCAGGGCGGTGAGCTGGATCACGGTGAACTTCTGGGTGTCGCTCATGGGCACGAGGTCGACGTACGCGGGCTGCGACTCGCCCCGGCGCAGCGACTGGATGTCCATGACGAAGAGGGTGATGCGGTGGATGAACTGGTTACCCGGGAAGGATTCGATGGCCATGAACACGAAGTATCCCCAGAGAACCGCGCGGGGCATGAGCTTGATGACGGGCGAGATGAAGAGGCAGATTCCCACGAGCACCGACTGGATCAGGTTCGACATCCGCTGCTCCAGCACGATGTCCGCGGCGCCGGGCTTGCTCCGGTCCTGCCCGACGCCCATCAGAGAGCGCGTGTGCATCGGCGCCTGGGGCAGCACGCCGTTCGTCGGTGGAAGACCGAGGAGGCCGAGCAGAAGGGTGTTGAGACCCTGGAGCAAGAAGTCGTAGTGGTACGCGGGGGGCTTCTCCAGGTTGAAGTCGTCAACCTGAGCGAGCTGCGCGCTGACGTTGTGGTCGAAGAAGAAGAGCACGGTGATGATCAGCGCGGGAATCAGCGCGACACCCACCTGGCCCGCGGGCACGTCCCCCAGGTGCTTCGTCGTCTTCCAGGTGTCGGTCACCTCCTTGTCGTAGATCTGCTTGCACGCGACGCGAGTGGGCAGGTCCCAGGTCACGCCGTCGGGAGCCTCGACCGCGTAGGAGACGCAGGTGATGATGATGACAGCGATAAAGGCGCCGTAATCCGCGACGAGCGCCCTGAGCCACGGCCTGCCCACGTGCCACTTCCTGGCGCCCATCAGGAAGATGGCCAGGAGGACCAGCGCCGTGGCGAGGAACACTGACCAGATGCCGTTGACCATCCTGTACGCGACGGGCGCGTCGTGGGGCTCCTTGAACTCGTCCTTCAGTCCCTTCACCGCGGCTTGGAGGAAGAGGAGCGCGATGAGGGTTCCGAATGTCTCGCCGGAGAAGCGGGTGAACGCGTTGATGTACTCGGACGCGTTGGCAAAGGCGAGGACGAAGTGCATGAGCGCGGTGAAGATGAGGACCCAGGTGCAAAAGGGCCTGAAGAGCTCGGGGCCCAGGTCGCTCTGCCCGTCCGCGTACTTGAACATGTAGTAGTACACCAGCACGATGGGCTCCGCGACGCCCACGATCAGGAGGGGCTGACCGCCGAAGATGGACTGGAGGACGCCCGCGATCGCGGTGGCGCAGAGGATGTGCGGGATGGAGAAGAGCTCCTGGGTCTCTTCGCGGAACTGCTCGCCGAACGTGAGCGCGGGGAGCACGGACGCGAAGAAGATGTAGGTGGCGGGCGCGAAGATTTTCAGTCCAACGCCGGTACCTCGGCTCCAGTCGTCGCCGTAGAGGGGTCGACGGCGGCGGAAGTCCTTGGCGATGCCAGCGCCGAACCCGACGCAGCACTGGATCTCAGCCTCGCTGTCCGCCCCGGTCTTCCAGTCGGGTTCCATCTTGCCGTTGGGCATATCGCCATCGCCGGCCATGGTGTGCGGTCGGAGAGTGGCGCGTGTGAAGGATGCGGAGTGGACGCGAGCGGGTCGCCAGCCACCTCGGCTCCTTCGGGAATAATGTGGCGAACGGATACGAGCGACTGACGAAATCGAGTGGCTCTGGTAAAATCTGTCGGCTGTCGCACGGCGAGCATGCAGGGATCGGGTGGAAATAACGGTTCGTAACGGGAAACTGTTCGGCGAATGTATGGTTTTTTCGGTTCAGCTTTCCTCTTCTCACAGCAAAAGCTTCGCTAAGTTTGGGCCTGCATTCGCTCGCCCGGCGCCACACCCACCCACCTTGAGCCTCTCATTTCCACCCGCTAGACTCGACACTTACTGCGCCTTGGCCGCGACGCGGAGGCCCTTCTGCACGGAGGAGAGCTTGGCGAGGGCGGAGACGGTGAGGTCGGGGCGAGCCGCGGCGACGGCGCCCGCGACAGCCTTGGCCTGCTGCTGGAAGATGCCCGCAACCTTGGAGGTCTTGTCGCCCACGGTGACGGCGACGGCGGTGGGGTTCTTCTTCTTGGAGTAATCCGCGGGGTACTTGAACGCGTTCACGCCGACGGGGGTGGACGCAGCGAGACCTGCGCGGCGGTCGGGGGAGAGGAGGAGAGGTCAGTCGACGCCCGGAGATCCATGAAACAAAAAACCCTACTGCGACAGGGTGGAATAAATCGCGGGATGTTTTTCCCCGCGGGTTGGTTAGGGTTTTACGCGGTGCGACGCGCGTCCGGTCGATCGGAGACCCCACGCGCGTCGCACGGTACCCCTTGGATGCGCAATGATCGGCATGTGGACGCACCGGAGTACTTGAACTTGTGCTCGGAGGTGAGGTTGGTGGGCTCCGCGGAGAAGGAGCGGAAGCACTTCTGCCTGGTCGCGGACCTGGAGCGGCGGATGAACACGTTGTTCTTCGCGACCAGCGCCCAGGTGAGGTCGGGAGAGCACTCGACGACGGACTTGACCATTGTCTCTGTTGTGTTTTCGAACGGAGTGACCGAAGCGTGCGCTTGCGGCTGCTGAAAAGGGCTATTGACGGGCGAGGAGCCGGGTTTTATTGCTCGTCTCTCAATGCTTGACAAGAAACCAGAGTGCTCGCGGCGAGCCAAAAATTCCCAAACGACGACTCGTTTTTGAAATGAAGCACCACGCGCCTCTCACTTCAAACCGCGCCAGGACTCACCTCCGCGCGTCGTTGGAGGTGAAACGACGATGGACAACGTCGCCGTGTACCAGGCGAAGGAGACGCTGGACATCGTGCACGAGATCTCCAAGCTCCTGGACTGCGGCCTGGACAAGGAGAGCCTCGCCATCCTCATCGCTCTGTGCGAGAACGGGGTGAACCCCGAGGCGCTCGCGGCGGTGGTCAAGGAGCTGCGCAGGGAGGCCGCCGCGCTCCAGGCGGACGCGTGACATAATTGGTGAGCGTCGGCGGGTGAGAGCTCCCCCCATGCGGTCGAGGACGGTGCTCATCCACGGGAGCTGAGAGGCGGATCACGCGGCAAAAAATTGTACAACAGCCAAAAAAAAGTAAACCCAGTAGAAGACTCCTGCAGTAGGTTAGATAGGTGGTGATAACAATACGTCGTATGAAATAATCTATCATTAACATCGCCCGGACTCGCTCAGTCCGAGCGCTCCCTCGCGTGCGCCTTGCGCAACCGTCTCCTACGCGACAACCTCATCGGCGTCGACCTTTGTCGTGCCCATGACGAGAGCTCGCGCGTCTCGGCTGCGCTTGGACCCGTCGCCGCCGCTCTTGCACACCTCGCGGTCGAACGACCAGTCGGGGTACTTGGGCTTGGCCGGGATGACCTCGTCGCCCTTGACTTCGGCGATTTCCTTGAGCAGGTGATCGATTGCGGCGTCGAGCTGCGCGTCGTGCCCGTTGAAAGCTGCGACAGGAGGGTTCTCGACGACGATGTCGGGAACCACACCCTGCTGTTCAATCATCCATCGGTCGCCCGCGTAGGGACCGAAGGAGGGGATGGTGAACCCGCTGCCGTCCACCAGTGCCAGTTCGGGGTTGCTGCTGTAACCCACGGCTCCGCCCCACGACCTCATGCCGATCACCTTGCCGAGTCCCAGGCGTTGGATACCCGCGGCGAAA
>MDTA01142603.1_pt1 | contig 18245 bp, 21 predicted proteins | sample 811151 | NCBI WGS metagenome assembly MDTA01 (sample SAMN05326648, study PRJNA326480) | marine metagenome | isolation source: seawater | place: Indian Ocean: South | collected 2010
AGCGTCGCTTGCGCCAGCACGAACGGTAGCAACAACCTGTGCAGCCGAAACATGACCGAAATGCAGATAGGGACTCAGGCTGGAGACGCCATCAGACGCGGGTCGGTCGCGCGCGTCATCATATCCACGAACCTGTGGTTCGAAGGAGTCCAGACGTTTCCGGGCGGCAAGTTCGCCAACTTCCCAGTGCCTGATCACGCCCTGGTCCCAGCGAACCGTCGGTAACAATTTGAGCGCATCCAGACCAACCGACGTCGGGAGCGACTTTGGTGCCAACGCGGTGTGGGGCGCAGGCACGGGCGTGCGGACGGTTTCATTCTGCAGGCAGTGCTTGTAGAAGGCCGTGAAAACCTTGAACGGCTTACCTTGCTTGTTGAAGACGCGATAGGGTTCTCCGAGGAGCCCTGCGCCGAAGCTCCTGGCTTCGATGCCCAAGGAGTTAAGCTCTGCCTTTACGCGGGTATCAACAGAGATACCTTCGGGCTCGTAACGGCGGTTCCAGACAACTCGCGTAGCGCCCACCGCTTTCGCAACGCTCAACAACTCTTGCAGCTCTTCCCCCGCTCGAATAATGAGTGGGAGATTGAGGCGCTCGAGCGCTCCGGCAAAGTCGCGCAAGGCGTGATACAGCCAGACTCGGGTGGCACCACCCGGTGACCACTTTGCGTCGGCGGATACGTAGATATACACGGGCAACACGTGTCCGCGTTCACATGCTTCGTTGAGCGCTGGATTATCCCCGACCCGAAAGTCGTTTCGAACCCAGAGGATTGAGGTGGTGGAATCCGTCAATCTTATCCCCGCAAATAGATTTCCAGTACTTCGAAGTCGTCCGAGCAATCGTTCATCGGAACGGCCGTGAACACGCCCTGCTCAGCATCGTCGGACAAACTATCGCTGGAAAGCGCATCGCCGGGCAGGAGGAAGACGTTCCGGCCGTCAAGCTCGAATGCCGCATAACCTTGTAGTCCGAGCCACATGAACGGCACTTCGGGCCAGGGAATTGCCGGCAGGTCCGGCGCCGCCGTTACACGGCTCAGCTGCACCACAAAGTGCTCAGGCCTGACAGGTTCACTAAGTAGCCGTCTTGCCATCCAGTTGTTCCGTTCATGAGGGAGGTAGCCGATGTCCTGTGCTTTGAAAACCTCGCCAGCCTGCCCGTTCGCGCTCGCATGAACCTCAAGCGTCAAGCAGTCCGCGTCGCGAGATTCTTGCACGTCGCAAGAGTCGGCGAAATGTAGACAGTCACCAGGGATCAGCGTGTTGGGTCTACCGTCAACAACAATGTGGCACGCGCTGTTCAGCACATAGATGAAACGACACGCGTCGGGTGATACGGCGTGCGTAGCCGGCGCCTTGTTACGTGTAAGGCGCGCGGCAAAGCCCGGTGTTTTGACGCCGCAGAGCTCGCGTATCTGCAATATGCCATCGTCGACAAACGATGACTTAGATGCCTTGGCCAGATGTAGCACTGGCGCGTCGAAACGTACCTGGAGTCAGTGCTTGTAAGACTCGTCTATCTTGTCGAGTTTTCTCAGCAGTGCCTTGAATTCCAACTCGCCAACGTCGTCTTCCAGTTCCAAAAAAGCATCGATGCCACGCGCAGAGGCATCGGCCACTGTATCCGGTATCACCTGCAGGTCTCCTGAAGACATTGCATCGAGTTGCACCTGTGCAGCGCGTTCCAGGCGATACAGGCGAATGAAAGCCTCGGGGATGGTACGACCCACCGTCATCAATCCGTGGTTTCTGAGAATCATGACCTGATGTTCACCCAGATCGTCCAGCAGACGCTCGCGCTCGTCCGTGTCCAGACTCGGCCCTTCGTAATCGTGATAGGCGATACGGCCGTAGTATCCGGTGGAATACATATGCACTTGTTGTAGTCCACCACGCAGCGCCGAGACCGCCATTCCGGCACGCGTGTGCGTGTGCATCACGCACTTGTTGATACTTCTGGCCATGTGTACGGCTGAGTGGATGACAAACCCGGCCCGGTTCACCGGATAGTTGCTGTCGCCAACGATGTTCCCGTCGATGTCGATACGAACAAGATTGGACGCGGTCACCTCGTCGTAGTTGAGGCCGTACGGATTGATCAGAAACGTCGCGGGCTCGCCAGGCAGACGCACGGTCAGATGGCCATAGATGAGCTCCGACCAGCCAAAGTAGTCCACCAGTCGATAGGCGGCGGCAAGTTGAACTCTTAACGACCACTCCTGATCGTTGAAGTGATGTGAGTTGTGGCCTTCGCTTGACTGGCCAGCCGATTCAGCAACAACACTCATGGTATCTACTCGTATTGGGCACTACGCACAGCTTACTTGGCTGTTGCGGGCGCATCCAGACCAACACCAACGAGGTGCCCGAAGCATTCGCGGATGCGCGCCTGCGTCTCTGGCGGAAGAGGCGGCGCGAGGATCGACCGGGTGTTGGTGCCCAGGTGTTCGATACTCCCTGTCCCCAGCAGCACAACATCCACACCCGGTTCATGCCTCACGAAGCGGTAGGCCGCGTCCATTATCGCGGCAGGGGACCGATCCCCTGCGACGAGGCGGGCAAACGCAGCTTCCTCCAACATGTCTGCGGTCAGTAGCGAACGTTGATGCAGGTCCACCAAGGTGTCTGCGAGACGTTCCGGCTGACTGAAAATCAGCCGTACGGCAAACATCAGCAAAGTGCCAACGTCATGCGCCGCCGTCAGCGGAAACACGCTCTCGCGTGCGTTCTGATGTAACAAGTGAAAGGCCACCATCACGACATCAAACTGATCGCTGGATACAGCGCGCCGCAGAGTCTGATGCTCAAAATCGTTAGGCGCCGTTTCCGTGATGCCGCAAAAGCGGATCTTGCCGTCCTTTCTCGCGCGATGAAGAGCTGGTGCGATTTCCTCGATAGCGTAGTCAACATGCTGTGGGCGCACCGCATGCAGATGGAATACATCGATGTAGTCGGTCTGCAGACGTGTCAGGGAAGCGTCGATGCTGGCGAGCACTTCAGCGCCTGTTTTCAACACACCATCACGTAGCATGTTGGTTTTCGTGGAGACAATGACGTCGGCCCGTTCATAGCCTATCGCCTGACCTACGATGCCCTCCGTTCGATAGTTCTCCGCCGTATCGAAGAAGTTGATCCCCAAATCTCGAGCCGCCCTCACGACCTCAATAGACTGCGCTTCGGTATGCCCGTAGGACTGCCCCAGCCGACTGAAACCGCCGCACCCCAGACCAACAACACTGACTCGCAACCCGGTGCGGCCGAGTTGGGTAAATTGCATATCCACTTGAGAACTTCTCCCTTCTTGTTTTCCTGTTGGCACAACGCGTCATTCGCTACGTGTATTGACCTTGAAAAACAATGCTAGCGGTGCGATGAGCGCCGGCATCAGTGTAAGCAAGTGGAACGCGTTCAGGTAACCGATCATCGCTGCCTGCGCGCTGACTTCGGCCGTAGCGCGCAGACGGAAGCCGACGGAGTCGATTTCACCAAACTGCGTGATCCAGGGCTGGAGTCCATCCGCAAACGGCGTCACGGCCGCCGCGAGATTCGCATGCGCCACAGCTGATGATTGCACAAACAAAACCAGCGTTAACGCGATAAACAAACTGCTACCCAACATACGCAACAGGCTGAATATCGCGTTGCCTTGCGTAAGCAGGGACTTCTCCAACGTCGAGAACGTCAATACGGCCATCGGTGTATACGCAAGACCAAACCCGAAGCCATGCAGGAGATTGGTCAACATAACGTCGTTGGATGACATGTTGATATCTAGTTGCCCCATCCATGCTGCTGCCAGCGCTTGCAACACCATGCCCAGGGCCAGCGTCGCCTTCGCGTTCCATCGCGTCAGCCAGGCTACGACCAGGAAACTCAACAAGTTTCCGACACCGCGCGTAGCCAACAGTACGCCAATGATGGATTCCGGATATCCACGCAAACCTTGTAACAGGGGCTGGAACAGTACCATGGGTGTGAATTGCAACATCCCCATGATCAATGCGAACACTACGCCGAGGACAAAGTTACGGTCCCTGAAAATCGCCAGCTCGAATAACGGTTGCTTCGAGAGGAAAGAGTGCGCGGCAAAGAAGTACAGACATGCCACGGCGATGACCGCCTGCGTGACGATCACCGGTGACTCGAACCAGTCTTCACGTTGGCCGCGGTCGAAGACGAGCTGCAGACAACCTACCGCGACGGCAATCAATGCAAATCCAACAAAGTCGAAGCGTTTCGCCGTACCTCGCTCTTCGTCGCCCAGCGCCGCGATGATGGGCAGGCAAGCTGCCAACCCCAACGGCGCAATCATGAAGAACGCCCAACGCCATCCAAACAGTTCCCCGACAACCCCACCGAAGGTGGGGCCCAGGATTGGTCCCATCACACCACCTACACCCCACATCATCAATGCGACGGGGTGCTGCGCCTTGGTGAATCTCGCCAGGATGATTGCCTGCCCCAACGGGAAAATGGGTGCACCGATAGCACCTTGAATGACACGAAAAATCAGGAGGGTCTCAAGCGAATCAGCAAAACCGCATGCGACAGTTGCGGCGGTAAAGCCGAGTACGGTGCAGAGCATCAGCCGCCGCCAGCCAAACCTGGCGGCGAGCCATCCAGTTAGTGGCGTTGCAGCCGCGGTCGCGACGAGGTTCAGAGTCAGAATCCAGGAAACCTGGTCTTGTGTCGCCGACAGCGCGCCTTTCACCTGCGGCAATATGACCGTGACGCTGGTGACGGTGATACCAAACAACACCGTGACCATTTGTACCGTCAGCAGCGTCAGCCACTGCCGGCCGGTAAAGCGAGTTGACACGGTACCCCGCTATGCTGTCGCGCGTAGCAAGGCTAGGCCGCCAGCGGGCGCGCGAAACTCAACTCGTGACCGTCCGGATCCGTGATGTGGAAGTAGCGCTCACCCCACTCGGCGTCTCGCGGTTTGGTGTCCGCGGCGTAACCCGCCGCCAGAGCACGGTTGTACTGCGCGTCGACGTCATCCACGTAGAAGATACTTCGTCCCCACCAGGACCATTGCTTGTCGGGGGACTGCAGTGTCAGATTCAGATAGCCCGCCCCTGCCCTGTAGCTGGTGAACGCGCCATCTCTCTTGCCGTAAATACATTCGAATCCGAGCGCTTCGTAGAAGTCCATGGCACGCGCCATGTCGTGAGTCGCCAACGTGATTGCGCTTACCGCTTCGATCGCCATTTGCTTGTTCTCTCTTGCGCTTACCGCTGGGTTGTCTCGATCGGTAGCGAAACCCTACCATCCATCGCTTGAACGCGTTTGGGAATGGGTGGATATCGAGGCAACGTAGCTAATACGATTCTGGTACGGATCGCAAAGAAATTCCCGTAGCAACTGCTCATCGTGTCGTAGAAGGGGTCCTGCACACAAAAGGTCGCCCAACGGAAATCGCTGCGATTGCCGGCGGCTACCCGTCGAGTGATGACGTGCCGTGCATAAGCACAGTAAGTTCAGGACTCGAATAACGGGAGGTGACGGCAATGTTGTTCATGGCAACCAACAGAAGAAAGACTGGTTCTGGATTTGGAGACGAACCTCAAGCAGGGCACAAGTTCTCGTATCTCTACGACTACAACAATCAACCGCGCGGCCATGACGCCTTCCGAGAGACTGGCAAGCGCGGGTTAGAAACAGCCTTCTTACAAGAGCTCAAGCGGCTCAAATGCGAACAAGCCATTGCAAAGCCCAAAGTCGGCATCTATCTGCACGGTTACAACAACGACTATCAGGAAAGCATCGACGAGATATTTGATCTCGAGCGTAGTCTTTCGCCCATCCTTGGTTATGCACCCATCATCGTAGGCTTTTCATGGCCGTCGTCTGGTGGCGTGATCAACCTATCTGTCGGACCGCGAACAAGTCCGTGATTCCGTTGGTGCGTTTACACGCTTTCTCCTTGATATCGATGCCCTCGCGACAAGCAACGAACGGGATTGCTTTTCGACAACGTTTTGTATCGCGCATTCGATGGGCAACTATTTGTTGCGCAAGGGTCTGGAGTATCTGTCCGATCAACTGGGTAGTCCCACTGGACGCAAGCTGTTCGACGAGACGTTGATGATGGCGCCAGACATCGCCGCGCATGACATTGAGTCGAACGGCAAAGGCCGCTACATCGCGAGCTTCTCGCGGCGTGTGCACGTCTACTTCTCAAAACACGACGCTGTGTTGACGGCTTCCAATGCGAAACGATTTGGCGCCAACCGCCTGGGGCGGCACGGCCCGTAAAACTACGGCAACTTACCTGGCAATGTTGTGGCGATAGACGACAAGAAGTACGCGAATGATGACGCCATCGATGGGCTACGGGACCGCATTGGCGACCAGGTCTCGGTCCACAGCTCACATCGCTATCACCCCGACATTCTGACGGATGCTGTACACGTCCTTGCCAGTGTCGATCGCCACCAGATCCCTGAACGACGGGAAGTGCTGCATGAAGGCGCTCCGCCAGGCGTGCATTTCCAGCTGGAATAGAGCCGCAATGGAGACACGGGTGTTCGGTCGCAAACAATCCTGCCTCGCGCTCCCTCGTCAAGGTCAGCGAGTCAGCGCCCTCTTGTGAGCACCCTTTTGTCAGGGCTCTTGTGTCAGAGCCCGCGTGCCGGTGCACCTATGCGTTGCTAGCGGTCCACCCGTTCAGGCGGATCCAGGGATTTCGCAAAACTGATCGATCGCAATTTCGCTGTGGACGTAGGCGTTCTTATGCGGACCGGCGCACCATGACGGCATCACCATTGAGTAGAGCCCTGCGCCGCCTGCAACCAACACAACAATCTTGGCAGGGTCTCGCACCGCTTTGACGGGTTCTCCCGGCGGCGCCTTGAGCCCCGGGTCCATGGCCTTCAGACGGCCGTACGGATAGGTCGCATATTCGGACAACTTCGCCTGGATATCCTCGCGTGACATGCCGGCGTCCGTCAGTACCGCCGCATGCTCGTGATTCAGCACCACCGTCACAGCACCCACGCCTCCCAGATGCACATTGTTGCTGCCCGGATTGGCGATGCATTCCGCGAGCGTGCGCAACAACCGTTCTGGCGAGTTGGGGTCGTCGGCGTTGGTGACAAACCAGACCGAGTGTGGTGCTTCAGCCCCGATAACCGTTACTGCGCTTTGACCGTCGTCATAGCCGAGTGACGTATGCCACGGAGGCAAGGTCGACTGCTCTTCGTCTTCCGCCACACAATAGGTGAACTTACCGGGGTGCCCATGGAGCGCCATATCGGATGAGCCGGGCCGGGCCCCGCCGATGTTGATCATCGCAAGCCTCAACGCGCGGCCGATCGCGGCGTTTGCCCGATGGCCTGGTCCAAGCGCGCCAAACCCGGACGCCACACCTCCACACGCCTCCCGGGCAGGTCCGTTGACGATAATCAGCGGAGCGGTGCAATGGGTTGTGCCTTGCATCTCGCCGAGGTCAAACTCCGGTTGCAATACAGCCTGGACGGCGACCAAAACCACCGGCATATGGTCCGGCAGACAACCGGCCATCACGGCTGCAATAGCGACCTTGCGTACGGAGGCAACGGCGCGCGCAGGGCCCATTTCGCCAAGGGCCAGGTCACCTTCCAGCCCGGTCGCCAGAACCATCGCCTCAACCCGCTCGGGCGTCGGCACTATGACCGGCAACCCATCCGTACAACCGAGCGCGTGAAGTTGTTCGACTGCTTCAAACTCGGAATCAGCACTTAACAGGTTACCTGGCGGTTCGGACATCTTGCTTCACTCGGTATGGTTGATGGGGCCTTAAGCGCTCAGGCGCGTGCGAATCTCATCCGCAATGCCATCCGCGATCTCACTCATCCGCGCCTCACCCGTTCCCGCAACGGGGTGTGGCAGAGCGACGCGAGGGATGTCTGGCATGCCAGCGGCTTTCGAGATGAAGTTACCCTGATCCCAGAACGTCTCAGTCACCAGCGCGACTGCGGGTCGTTGTCTTCTTGCAAGCTCAATTCCGTCACGCACGGTGCCGGTTGTGCAACTGCCTCAATGACCGTAGGCGGCGACGACGGCCTGACAGTTGGCCACGATATCGTCGAGCATTTCTGCTGATACCAGCTTCGAAGCATCACCTTTGTCGTAGCGGTTGAAGGTGGCCTCCGGAAGCCGGTCGCTCAGCGCCTTCTCGACCTTATCCAGGAAGTTCACGGAATCCGGGAAACCATTTGCCAGAAGACCAATGGTGACTGCGCCCTCAAGTGGGACCTTCAGTGAGTAGGGTTCAGCCGGTGTCATCGGCTCCCCGCGTGGGTCATGGAACTGAACGCTCATTCGCGTTACCTCCGTCGTGAGATCCATGCATTGCACGCCGGAGTATCGTGGCCCGTATCGGAGGCTGTCAACGAGTGGACACAGAACTTTGTAGAATGCCTCCCACATCAGGAAGTGACCGCGGGTCATTCAGAATCTGCACGAAGCACTGCCCAGTGGTTTCCCTGCGCGTCGCAACCCGCGAGGAGCTGGAACGGTTCGACATGTTGGACCGGCAACCGCACGCGCGCACCTTCGTCAATCAAACCGGGCTCGAGCAGCATCAGGTGAATTTTGCTGACCCGAACATCACCTACTTGTGTATCGAGCGGGAGGCAGGGGAATTTTGCGCCTATTTCATCCTGGTCGACGAGCCTGGCACAGCGAGCGTCGAATTCCGCCGTATCCTCATCGATCAGCACAAACGCGGTGTAGGACAAGCGGCGATAGCCGCGATGGAAAACTATTGCAAGTTGCATCTGGCAGCGCAACGTATCTGGCTGGATGTGTATGAAGACAACACCATCGGTATGCACATCTATAAAAAGTTAGGCTACCAACGATTTAAGGAAGAAGTGGTTGAAGGCAGGATCTTGTACTTTTACGACAAGAACGTTTGAGCGATGCCGGATCTCTATCAGGAGACGCACCGTCTTGTGCGATATGGCTAACCGATGAGTTCAAAATAATGAGTGTCGTTACTTCCCCACTCGCGGGCATGCGCGTAATCGAAATGGGCTCCAGCGTCGCAGGGCCTTACGCAGGCTGGGTGTTTGCGCAACTGGGCGCTGAAGTCATCAAAGTGGAAGATCCGCGCACCGGCGACGCAACCCGAACCTGGGGTCCGCGCAACGTCCACGGCGAGACCGCGATTTTCGAAACCATGAACAACGGTAAGAAATCGATCACGGTTGACTTGAGCGACGCCGTGGAAAGCCGCGCGCTGGCCGACCTGATCGTCACCACCGCAGATGTGGTATTGCAGAACCTCCGACCCGGATTTGCAGAGCGTTGTGGCGTGGGGCAATCGCAAATGACGGCAGCAAAACCCGAGCTCGTGTACTGCGACCTGGGCGCGTACGGGAAAGGTGGCGATATGGCTCACCTCCCAGGGTATGACCCGCTCATGCAAGGCTTTACGGGCATCGCGGAGGGTACAGGTACCGAACACTCGCCCGCGCGCGTCGTAGCACCCGTCACCGACTTCATGACCGGCATGTGGGCTGTAATCGGGGCACTCGCGGCGTTGCAGGGACGCGCAAGAACGGCCGCGGGTAGCGCCGTGGATGTCAGTTTGATGGAGTCCGGGATTGCGTTGATGACCATGTTCGTCAGCAGCTTTCAGTCCACCGGGCAAAGACCGACACGCCGAGGCTTACAGGGCCCACTCGTATCACCAAACGATGGCTATCAGGCTGAAGATGGCTTGATCATGATTGTGTGTGGCACCAACTCCCTGTTTGGGAAGCTCTGCCGCGCCATCAACCGCGAAGACCTGCTGAACGATCCTCTATTCGTAGACCCCGACACCCGCCTTGTGAATGCGCCTGCACTCAAGGAGGAACTTGAATCCGTCCTGCAAACCAGGTCGCGCGCGCATTGGATGGACGTGATAGGTGACGCGGGTGTACCGATATCGCCGGTGCACCACGTTGACGAGATGATGCAGCATCCGCAGGCAAAAGCCGTTGGCATTCTGCAATCCCTGCAAGCGGAACCATCACAAGACGGCGACCACGATTTCGAGACTGTGCGTTTGCCGGTGCGGTTCCAACAGGAGCGGGCGGGTTACGACACCAAAGGACCAACCCTAGGTGAACACAACGCCCTGTTTACGCCATTTGTTGAGCGAGCCAAGCTTTAACCGTCTACACGCTGCTTTAACCGTCTAAATGTAGTCGCCATGGACCAGAATACTTAGTCGTGCAACGCTTCGTCGCGCCCCTGTTCGCTAGTTGGCATGATGCCGTGCAGGAACCAGTCGCAAATTAGAGCGTTCTCTTCGCGTGGGTAGGTATGCGCAAGATCCTGGATCTCGCGGTACACCAGCTGCGCCCCCAGCCCGGTCAACACCTGCCGGGCGGTACGGGCAACGTCAATCTGGAACATCCAGTCGTGGACCCCATGCGTCAGATAGATGCTGCGTCCAGCTACCTTGGGTGTATCAATCATCTCCAACATGAAAGGGTGAAAACTCGCAGCTATCGGAGCGAGGTGACTGAAGGGCGAAGCCGCCGCCAAACCACTGACGAAGGTGAACGTTCCACCATCACTCATACCGGTCAACAACATACGCGTCCGGTCAATTTTGGCGCGCTGCTCCAGTGCATCCAGAATTCGCGCAAAGTTCACGTTGTCCTCCTGGGGCTCATGCAAACCCCATGTCTGGCCGCAGGACGTCGGCGTCACGAGCACAATATTGCGAGTGCGTGCCTCGCGCATCCAGGTCCACAAGAAACCGCGACCGTGCCCTGCACCACCGTGAAGCGCAAACACAACCGCCTGTTCTGCATTGTCGGCAGTCGCCGGAATATAGGCCGAGTACCCGCCTTTGCTACCGCGTTCGTTGTTGATGTGCAGAACTTCGCCGCACGCGGGCTCGGCAACTGCCCGCACATCACCGGTTCGTGCAGAGGGCTCCAGGAAAAACGCATCAACATCCGGAGAGTCATTGACCAGCGCGTACAAAGCTTCGTGTGCGTATGGCACGTAACGCAATGCACGATATGCCGCATAAACGCCGTTCGGGTCTTGCCCTGCCAGCGGCAACGCGCGGACAGCCCGAAGCGTCAACTCCAACGCGCTATCCAACGCCGTAGCCGGTTCCGATTGAGCAGCCGCCCGCACCGTCTGCTGCGCCTCAACCAGACGCGATTCGTATTTGGCGATGTGCTCGCCCAAGCGGGTCAGCAGGCCCGGATGCAGATGGCGTTGTGCAAACGTGAGCGACTCGAGCGCTGACAATAACGCGTGAACTGCGCCATCCAGACCTGCCTCTTCAACGCTCATACGACTTCGTCATATTTCCGTCGCACCAATTCATTTGGCTGACCTGTTCCTAAAGCTGGCTCTTCGTGATACTCGCTGGTTCACAAGCTTCTGCCGTGCATGCACGTGCGCCCGGGCTACACGACGGAAGAGCCGCCGCACACCTGAAGTACCTGTCCAGTCACGTAGTTGGCAGCCAGGCTTGAAAGAAACAGAACCGCGCCTGCGATCTCATCAGGTTCACCAATTCGACGTAGCGGCAAAGTACCGGAGACAGCTTTCAGGCGTTCCGGATCGGTCCACAGAGCCTTGGCAAAATCAGTTTTGATAAGACCTGGCGCAATAGCATTCACGCGGATGTTATCGGGACCGTACTCCACCGCCAGGTTGCGGGCGATCTGGTGCTCGGCAACTTTGGAAATCGCGTACGCACCCAGGGTCTTGTTGCCCTTCAGGCCCGCGATACTGGCAATGATCGTGATGGAGCCTGAACCCGCCTCAACCATATGCGGCAGGACCATATGACAGAGTCGATGGACGCTCCGCACGTTGGTATCGAGAATCTTTTCGAATGCGGAATCAGGGATGTCTTTGGATGGTCCGTAATACGGATTGGAGGCAGCATTGGGTACCAGTGTGGTGATCTTGCCGAAGCGCGACATTGTCTGGTCGACCAGGTTCTGCAACTGGTCCTTGTCGCCAACATGACAAGGTATCGCCACGGCCTCGCCGCCGTTTTGCGCGAAGTTCTCGTTGATTTCGGCGGCGACCGCGTCACATGCCTCCGCTTTACGACTGGAGACAACCACCTTGGCTCCCGCTTCAGCCATTCGTGCCGCAATAGCCTTGCCAATTCCCTTGGTGGATCCGGTGACAACAACAACCTTGTCGCTCAGGTCAAATAAGCTCATCTCTGCGCCTCCAACGCGATTACTACGACCTGCATTGTGACCGCATAACGCGCGCGAAATCGAGCCCTTACCCAGCAACCGGATTCCTTACAGTGAGCTTCACAGGTAATCTCTGCATCACATTTCGTGAAAGCCTCCGTCGGATAATGAAATCAGAAACTCTTCTACCGCTCGGCAAACTCGATCCTGGTCTGGCACAACCAGAAGCGCCATTGGATACCAGCAAGGTTGTACCTGAATCGCAGAAGGCGGACGCGGCTGGTTACCACGCGATCCTGATGGAAGAGACCAAAGACGATCCTTTTCAGATACTCGCGTTGGCCGCACATGCGACCAAACGCGTGCACGTAGGTACGTCGGTTGCCATCGCGTTTCCACGTAGTCCGTACGTGACGGCCATGGCAGCGTGGACGCTGCAAAAGCTCTCTGGCGGTCGCTTCGAGTTGGGCCTGGGCTCACAGGTCGGCGCACATATCCGACGTCGTTTTGGCATGGAGTCCCATCCGCCCGGGCCGTGGATGCGGGACTACGTCCGCGCCGTAAAGGCGATTTGGGAGAGTTGGCAGACCGAGACTCCAGTCGACTTTGCGAGCGAGCACTACAACATCAACCTGAGCGTCCCGTTGTTTACACCAGCGCCACTTGAGCATCCACACATTCCAGTGCTGCTGGCAGCGGTCAATCCGTATATGTGTGGCGTAGCTGCGGAGGTTGCAGACGGCGTACGCCTGCATCCGGTGTGTTCGCGACGGTATATCGTCGAAGAAGTGATTCCAGCGGTTCAGCGCCAGCGCGCTGCGGACGCGTCAGAACCGTTTGAGGTTTGCCTGAAGCCCCTGATCGCAACCGCTCCAGACGACGAGACATTGGAAAAACGCAAGGAGATCGCGCGCCAACGGCTGGCGTTTTACGTGAGCACCCCGGCGTATCGCAGGCCATTCGAAAATGCCGGCCTGCTGGACCTCGCCAAACGCATGAGCGTATTGCCGCGTGAAAGCCGTTGGGACGAAATGGCCACGATGATCGACGACGAGATCCTGCATGAATGGGTCATCGTCGCAAAGTACGATGAGCTCGCCGGCGCAATCAACGACCGCTTCGGCGATGTATTGGACCGCATCGAGGTCAGCATCCCCATGGACAAGCCTGAAGACCAGGCGGTCATGGCGGAGGTCATCCGCGATATCGGTAGCTAGCCGGTTATCATGCACGCTCTCGCCAGGCCTGGCTGAGCTCTTCGCGAAAATCCGGCGCGGCTACAGCGATCAATGCCTGGGCTTTCTGGTTCGTGTCTTTGTGGCGAAGGTCAGCCACGCCGTAGTCGGTAACAATAAAGTCAGTATCGGCACGTAGACCTGTGATGACGGAGTCCGCTGGAAACGCGGGTACGATATTGCTTTTTGCGCCGTCCGCCGACGCGGCAGCCAGTAGAACGATCGAGCGGCCTCCGTTAGACAATCGCGCGCCGCGCTGGAAATCTCCATATCCGCCAGGCGCGCTGATCTGTCTTCGGTGGATGTGGTCTGCGACAACCTGACCATGTAGGTCGACCTGCATACACGCATTGATCGAGACAAAGTTATCAATAGAGGCAATAACCGGAATCTCATGTGTGTATTCCACACCTGCGACGCTCAAGCTTTGATCGGTCGCAAACTCATGCAATGCTTTCGACCCAAACACGGCCCCGGCCACGTGAATCCCATGGTCGCGATTCTTGCGACTACCATTCATCGCGCCGCACTCGATCAAAGCGAGTGTGTCGTCGGAGATAAGCCCCGAGTGGAAGCCCAGATCCCTGTGGCTGGTTAACGCCTGCATGGCGGCTGACTGCAACCGACCAATGCCGATCTGCAGCGTGTCACCGTCACGAATCACGCTGGCGGCGTGCGCCCCTATCCGCTCTGCCTGCTCGCCTAGCTCCGGCGACGGAAATTCCAGGGGGGCTCGATCGGTCTCGACGATGTAATCCACCTTATCCATGGGTAACGGTGGGTGACACCGGGTGTAGGGCACGGAGCTGTTCATCTCCATGATCACCGTCTTGGCACTCTCGAGCGCGCCAGGCGCGTGTTCTGATGACAGACCGTACGAACCTAGACCATCACGGTCACCGGCTGCGCCCTGGAACAGCAGGAAGTCCAGATCTGGCATCTCGCGGAGGTAACGGTAGATATAGCTGTAGTGCATCGGGATAAAACGGATGCGTTCCGCACCGGCGGAGCGACGCAGTTCCGGCGTCATGAAAAACGTCGTCATGCGCGCGTCGTCGTGCCATGAGGTCGGATCAAAGCGGTTATATCCAGGCAGGGGGACGCCAAGAAACTCGACGCCAGCGCACTGCTCCGGCGCGGCCTGGAGCGACTCGATCAAGGTTGTGGGTTCAGCAGTGCAGCCCTGTACAAACGCCTTGGTGCCAGGTTTGAACAGTTGCACAAACTCTTCGCGAGTGATGACGGTTGGCATGAAGTGTCCCGAAGCTTAAGAATCTGGTTTGAATGATACGTTAGCGCAAGTCTACGAACGCGAGCCGAATGCCGAGACTAATCAACAGGCCTCCCGGCAGCCACCTCTGTAGCCAATCGCCACCGGTCGACCGAAATCTTCCAAGGCTGGTTGTCGTCAGGATGGCGAAGCCGGAGTTCACCACGCCACCAATCAGGACAAACAAGAAACCATAGAGCAACGTGAGACCAAACGCGTGCGATGAGCCAACAGGCACAAACTGCGGCAGAAACGCGAGAAAGAAGATGCCTATCTTCGGATTGAGCAGATTTACCATAAGTCCGCGCCTGAAGATCGATGCCGCGGGCTCCGGGCGGCGCGGCCGCGTATCATCATCAGAACGATGCCGCACACGCAGAATCTGAACGCCGATGTAGACCAGATAGACCGCACCGACAATCTTCAGGGCCACAAACGCGGTTGGCGACGCGGCGATCACCGCCGAGACTCCGGCCGTCGCCGCGAAAACATGAATCAGAACGCCTGCCGACATCCCTGCAACCGACACGAGCCCCGCCCGCAGACCATGCGCAGCGGATATCGTCGTGACAAACAGATTTGAGGGGCCCGTAGAGAAGTTAACCGCCAACGTCGCGGTGACGAATAACAACAGTGATTCGAGGGTCATCGAGAAGCAGTCCTGGTAAGCGTGGAAGCAGTTTAAACTGGGGCCTTATGTGGAACTAGGAGCTCTATTCATGCCACGCGATCTGGCGAAGTTTGAGCAGCGCATGTTGCAAACAGGATTTGGTGCATTCATCGGCACTCGCCTCGACCATGTAGAAGACGGGATGTGCCGAGTGCTGTTGCCGTACAAGGCAGAATTGTCCCGCGGTGATGAACTGGTGCACGGTGGGGTCATTTCCGCCTTGATCGACAAGGCAGGCACGGCGGCGGCATGGTCTTATGCCGATATCAGATCCGGCGCGCACGGCGCGACCATCAGCTTGACGGTCAACTACCTGGAAGGAGCCAATCAATGTGACTTGATAGCCACCGCCACGGTCGCCCGGCGCGGCGGTTCCATCACGGTGGTGGATGTTGATGTGCATTCGCCGGACCGACGGCTGATCGCGAAGGGTCTGGTCACTTATAAACTCAAGAACGGGCCGGCCTGATGCGGTCGGCGTTAAGCAGGAGACAGACACAATGACTACAGAACAGAAACTCGCGGAACTGGGTATCGAACTGCCCGCCGTCCCGGCTGCAGCGGGCAATTACGTTCACGCGGTACGCACCGGCAACCTGCTGTATCTGGCTGGCAAGGGCCCAGGCATCACTGGCAAGGTCGGCTGCGATGTCAGTCAGGAAGATGCTTATGGAGCGGCGCGTGAGACAGGGTTGGTGCTCATCGCCGTACTGAAAGACGAGCTGGGTGACCTGGACCGCGTCACGCGAATCGTGAAAGTGTTGGGTATGGTCAATGCGGTACCGGAATTCACGCAGCACCCGGCCGTGATCAACGGTTGCTCGGATCTTTTTGTCGAAGTTTTTGGCGACCGGGGTCGCCATGCGCGCTCTGCGGTTGGCATGGGTTCTTTGCCGAATCAAATCGCAGTGGAGATCGAATGTATTGTTGAAGTGAGCGACTGAGGGCCAGGTCTGTGAGCGCGGGACAGTTCATCGAAACAGCACGCGGGCGGGTGCATGTGCGAGACTCGGGGTCGGGTGTGCCATTGGTGTTATTACACGGGTGGCCTGAGAGCAGCTACTGCTGGGAGCCGGTTCTGTCTTATTTAGGCAACGGATTTCGGCTGATTCGCCCCGACCTGCGTGGGCTGGGCGATAGCGAACGTACACCTGATACAGAAGCGTATCAGAAGTCCGAGCTTGCCCAGGACATCATCGCGCTGCTAGATGAAATGGGCGTGTCGGATTTTGGTCTGGTAGGCCACGACTGGGGGGGTGCGGTTGCCCAAGAGGTTGCCATCGCAGTGCCTGAGCGTGTGCAGCGATTGAGCATCATGAACATCCACCTGCTCAACAACGCCGTTGGTCTGGCGGCTGCAAATAAGGCGCATTCAGCACGCCAGTACCGCTCCTACTGGTACCAGTATTTCATGCAGATACCGAAGTTGAGCGACGTCCTTATCCAAGGCAACGAGCGGATGTTTCTGAGCATGTTCCTGCGAGGCAACAAGGGCTGGGAATTCCCCGCGGATGCGGTGGACGAATACGTTCGCTGCTACCAGATCGACGGTACGCCAGGTACGGGCGCCAACTACTACCGGGCGATGGCTCTGGACGCCGCCCGCTGGCGCACTTTGAAAGATCACCGTTATCAGATGCCTACGCTGCTGTTGTATGGCGAACATGATCCGGTTGTTATCAAAGAATTTCTGGAAGGTCACGGGGCGTGTTTCGACGATGTCCGGTTGCAGTTCGTCGATGCTTCGCACTTTGTTCAAGAAGAACAACCGGAGGCTGTTGGCCAGGCACTAAACCAACACTTTCTCCCGCTTCTGAGCGAGTCCAACTGAGCCCGGAAACCTGGTACATGCTGGGACTGCTTGAACCCGATAAAGACGCGGCAGCGGTCCGTGTTCCACCGCCGCTAATATTTCTGGCCATCATCGGGATCGCCGTGGCGATACAATTCCATGTCTCACCGCTGACGTTCGGCATGAGCCGCGCGCTGCAGTTTGGGTTAGCTGCGATCCTGGCCCTGCCATGCGTCGTGCTTCTCGCGCTGGCACTCGCCGCTCACCTGCGAACAGGCCAGAATCCAGAGCCATGGAAGTCCACCCCGTCGATGTTGACCGGTGGTGTTTACGCGTGGACTCGAAATCCAATGTACCTCGGAATGGCCCTGGGTCAGGCAGCGCTCGGCATGCTGTTCGACAACGGTTGGATTTTGCTACTGACTCCGGCTTCGATGTTATGCGTCTTTCACCTGGCAATCCGGCTGGAGGAAGCCTATCTGCTCGGAAAATTTGGCAGGGCCTACGAGGAATACATCTGTAACGTAAGGCGCTGGCTGTGATAGCTCAGTGAATCTCTCCGAGTGAGTCTCTCTGAATGGGTCGCTGTGGAAGTTTGATTCGCGCGCGACTACCACGACGTTGCCCACACGCGTAGCAAGTGGGTCAATTGCCCCCGCCACATATTCAACTGCACCGCGCCTCGGCGTAACACCGCTGAATCGCATACTGGCATCGCTATTCATGCGGAAGACATCATTCAATCTCGCCGGTGCCGAGCGGTGCCGATCAACGGTGCAAAGCCGCAAGAATGCACAGCGTAGGAGCATGTCATGAAAAAGCAGTACGTGAACCTGGCGGCAGAATTAACGAAGTTTATGAACCGCACCGGAACGAGTCATGATTTGCAATTGGGGGGCAAGCATCCGCCAGGATGACACGGTGGGACAACAACCGAAATTAACATAAGAGCAGACCGATGTAGACCACACGGGAAGTCCGGGATGTGGAACTAGAACATCTTGAGTTGCCGGTCGTGCGCCTGGGGCTTGCTCCTTTTTGTTTGACTTCGTGTCGGTCCGACCTTGCGTGGCCGCATCGTACGAGTGCGCTTCCTTTCGCGGGCAATCAACTCATC